>Ga0209701_10000100_pt1 | contig 39696 bp, 35 predicted proteins | sample CZO8metaG_4_FD_188356 | JGI IMG/M metagenome (GOLD analysis project Ga0209701, IMG submission 188356) | Vadose zone soil microbial communities from the Eel River Critical Zone Observatory, Northern California, USA - CZOApr15con2H3.8 metaG... | ecosystem: Environmental > Terrestrial > Soil >... | reverse complement strand
ACGGGCGGGCTGACGGCGTCCAGGTCCCACACGTCGTGCGGCACCTCCTGATAGCCCCATTTGAACTTCCCGGTGGTCGCGTCGATCGCAGCGATCGACTCGGTCCAGCGGTTATCGCCCGGGCGGATCGACCCGTCCAGATCGGGCGAGGGGTTGCCGATGGCGACGAACAGGGTCTTCGTGGCCTCGTCGTAGGCGGGCGTCATCCACACCGAGCCGCCGCCGTGCTGCCAGGCATCGGCGTATTTCGCCGAGTCGGCCCGCTCCTTCGCGATGTCGCGCTTCAAGTCGTCGCCTTCGGGCGTCGTCTTCGAGAACGGACCCCACCACCCACCCTCTTCGGGCGAGGGGAGGGTGTACCACGTCCAGACCGGGGCGCCCGTCGCCGCGTTGAAGGCCTTCACGTAGCCGCGAATCCCGTACTCGGCGCCCGACGTCCCGATGATCACCATGTCGCCGATCACGAGCGGCGCCATCGTCTCCGTGTAGCCCGCCTCGGGGCCGTCACCCACCTTCACCGCCCACTTCTCCTTCCCGCTCGTCGCATCGAGTGCCACGAGCTCGTCATCGAGCGTGGCCACGAACACCGAGCCGCCCGCGATCGCCACGCCGCGATTGTTGGGGCCGCAGCACGCGGTGCTCACGGGGGAATTCTTGTGGTCGTACTGCCACAACAGCTTCTGCGTCCGCAGATCGAACGCGCGCACGATGTTGTTCGGCGTCGCGGGCGAGGTGATGTACATGATCCCGTTGACGACGATCGGGGTGGTCTCGAAGCTCCCCAGGCGTTCGGCGCCGTGGGTGTAGACGGCCCGCGGGACGAGGCCCTTCACGTTCACGCGGTTGATCGTCTTCAGGGGGGAGAACCGGTTGTTCCAGTAGTTGTGGCCGTACATCAGCCAGTCGCCGCTCCCCGCGGCGGCGCGCAGCATGTCGTTGCTCACCACGCCGTACGACGGGGCGGCCGGGTCCGCAACGCCTCCCGACCCCTGCGCACCAAGCGGTGCCGCGACGAGCGACGCGCCCATCACTGTCGCGGACCATCGAGCCCAATGCCTCATACGCACCTCCGTTGAAGGACGAAACTCACTCGCCTGCACCTAGCGAAAACCCTACATACAGGTTGCGGCCGGGAGCAGCCTCATAATAGCGCCCCTGGGCCGCGTTGATAACCACCGAACTCACATACGCCCGGTTGAACAGGTTGTTGAAGCCCACGAACGGGTTGAGGCGCACGCTTCCCACCGTGCCGTCCCATCCCAGCCGCAGGTTGCTCGCCCACCACGGGCTCGTGGTGGTCGCGAGCGTGTCGTTCACGACGAACCCGGACGAGTGGGTCTCCTCGAGCTCCGCCCAGCCTCCGTGGGCGAACCCCGGGCGCGCCCGCAAGATGAAGTGGAGCCAGTGCTGGGGGATCCCCGGGATCGCCTGCCCGTCGAGCACAATCGCCCGGGGCGGTGTGCCGGTCGTGATCGTATAGCTCGTGTAGCGGAAGTCGGAGTAGGTCCAGGTCGTCGTGAGATCGAGGCCGGGCACGATCTCGAACTTGGCCCCGAGCTCCACGCCGCGGTGACGCGACCGGCCGGCGTTCCGGAAGAACACGCGGCCTCGCGCCGCCGTGTCGGCCACCTGGTAGCCGATGAGCTCGTCGCGGACCTCCGCTTGAAACACAGCGATCGAATAACTCAGCCGCCCAGCCGCGACGCCGCGCGTACCGAGCTCGTACGTGGTGGCGGTTTGCGGGTTCAAGTTCGGGTTGAAGCCCCCTGCCGAGTCGGGCCGGTTCGTCAGCTCAGTCGTGGTCGGGGTCTCAAACGAGGTGCCCACGTTGCCATACAGGGTGAGCGCGTCAGTCGGCGTGACCGCGACGCCGACCGAGCCCGAGAGCGCGCTCATCAAGCGCCGCCCCGACCCATTGGGATGTTTGGGCGTGGTGATCCGGTCCTGCGCCTCGAAGGTCACCCAGTCATAGCGGAGCCCCGCGGTGACCGCGACGTGGGGCGTGAGCTGCAGCGCGCTTTGGACGAACGGCCCCACTTCGGTCACGTGCTCCAGCTGGTCAAGCTGGCGCACGGTGTCGGGCTGGCCCGCATTGTTGCCGACGTTGAGGCGATCGTCGCGCTGGCGCTGCACGTCGATGCCGGCGGTCAGTCGGTGATCGAGGGCTCCGAGTGGTACGGGGCGGTTCACGACCAGGCGGGCGCCGTAGTCCACGCGGTCCAAATTGATGTAGGCGAACGTCTGGGGGTTCTTGAGGCTGCGCGTCAGGCCGAACACGCTGAGCGACGCATCGCCGCCGGCGGCGAACTGGCGCCGCACGGTGACGCCTGCCTGCCCCTGGGTGACGTCCTTGCCGGCGATTTTCGTCAAGTTGATCGCCGCCGCGGAATCCCTGTTCCGGGCCAACTCGGCCGCGGTAAGCGCCCCAGGATTGTCGGCCCGCGGGTCCCAGCCGACGTCGGCGCTGGCCGCGAGCGACCAGCCGGTGGCGAGTGGGAAATGCCAGCGCGAGTTCAGGTTGCGGAAGTCCGCGCTGGAGTGCTGGCGCTCCCCGGTGTAGTCGAGCCGCGAGACCGTCACCATGCCGCTGCCGGCGCCGACCCGGAACGCCGTGCTCGACTGCCACTTGCTCCAGTTGTGTTGCAGGTCGCGGTCGAAGGTCCCGAACAGCACCCGCGCGTCCTGGCGCACGGTGGTGGGCACGGCGGGGTCGGTCCACACGCTGATCACGCCCCCGGTCGCGTTGCCGAACAAGGCCGAGGACGAGCCGCGCAGCACTTCGATGCGGTCCGCCTCCCCGAGCTCCAAGTTCGTGAGCTGGCCGGTGCCATCGGGCAGGGTCTGGGGAATACCGTCCACCAGCACCTTGACGCCCCGTACCGCGAACTGCGAGCGGGCCCCGAAGCCGCGGATCGAGATCCGCTGATCGAGCGAGAAGTTGTAGCGATTCGCTGCATACACCCCGGGCACCGACGCCAGCGCCTCATCGAGACCCCAGGTGGGGCGCGCCTGACTGATGGCGGCCCGTTCGACGAGCTCCACGGCCTGGGGGATCTTGTTGATCGGCGGGTTGGCGCGGGTGACGGAGACGACGGCCGGGGGCAGGGTGTACACCTTGAGGCTGTCCGCAGGGCGGGCGGTCGTATCCCGCTGCTGGGCCGCCCCCACCTGGGACCAGACCTGACCGAGTGTGAGGAGCGCGGTTACTCGCTGCAGGATGAAACGCTGCGCCATCCGAGTCCTATCGCGTGGCAAGCGGCCCTGGTTCTAACCGCGTCTCGAGGGCACGTCAAGATCTCTGGGCCGCGCGCGCTCGACGTCCGCAGGTGTGACCCCTCACTGTGGTGGCCGGAACAGGCGGTTCCAGCGGATGCGGAGGGGGTCGGTCGCGACGCTCAAGTAGATGATCAGCGGCTGGCCCACGATGTGTGCGCGGGGCAGGAAGCCCCAGAACCGGCTGTCGTAGGACTCGTCGCGATTGTCGCCCATCACGAAGTAGTGTCGCGGCAGCACGACCACTGGGCCCCAGTCGTGGGTCGTGGGATGGTAGCGGGCGGGGTCGCGCCCGATGTAGTACTTGAGCTGCCACGCGCGCATCTGCTGGAGCCGGAAGTCGGGCTCACGCTCCGCCCCCCCCGCAAGATGCAGCGCGTACGGCTCGTCGAGGCGCTTCCCGTTGCGGACCACGGTGTCGTGCACCATCTGGAGCGTGTCCCCCGCCGCGCCGATCACCCGCTTCACGATGTTCAGGTTCGGTGTCGAGTCCTCGACCGAGCGAAACACCGCGATGCCGTCGCGTTGCGGGTCGGCGTATCCCGGGGCGTGCAGCAGCCGGATCCCCGTGCCGGGGATCTCGAGCTCGCCGCCGTAGACCGCTTTGTTGACGAACAGGAAGTCGCCCACGAGGAGGGTGTTTTCCATGCTCGCCGAAGGGATGCGGAACGCCTCGATCAGGTAGGAGCGGAGCACGATCCAGATGAGCACCGCCACGACGATCGAGGTATCCCACCCCTTCGCAGCACGATGCGCCGCGCGGAGCCACTCGAGCATCAGGGGCGCTCCCGCGCCGCGGCTGCGGACGTCCTCGGGTTTCGCCGGAAGAGCAGGGGTCTGCGGCGCGACGAACGCGAGCATCGTGGGGCGGGGCATGGAGACCGCAAGCTAGACGGCGCCCGAAGTTCGGGCAACCGCACAAGTGAATGGGTTTCTTGGTATAATTGACCCTGTATGAGCGATCCCAACGCCCCACGCCGCTCGACTCCTATCCTCGACGGCCTCGGCAGCCTGTGCACCGAGGGCAAGCAGCTCGCCGACTACCTGTGGCAGGTGCCCAAGGACACGGCGGCGCGCGACAAGATCGTCGCCATCCTGGACCAAATCGCCGCCGCGGCCACGAAACAGGGGCGCCAGGAGATGCCGCGCATCTGCGCGGAGCTCAAGACCGCCGCCAAGGCCAGCCCCAGCCCGCAGCAGGTGGACGCGCTGGTCAGCGGTTTCGATCGGCTCATGAGCCTGTGGCAGGCCGCCAAGTCCGGCCTGTTGTGACGGCGGCCGGGAGCGGTGCCGCCCCGCCCACGGCGGGCAGCACCTCCCTGGAGCAGCTCTCGATCAACACCATCCGCGCCCTCGCCATGGACGCGGTGCAGCAGGCGGACTCGGGCCACCCCGGGACGGCGATGGCGCTGGCACCGCTCGCCTATGTGCTGTGGCAGCGCCACCTGCGCTACAATCCCGCGCACCCCGACTGGATCGGGCGCGACCGCTTCGTCCTGTCGTGCGGGCATGCCTGCATGCTGCTGTACGCCGTCCTCTACCTCACCGGCTACGATCTTTCACTCGACGACCTGAAGCAGTTCCGGCAGTGGGGCAGTCGTACGCCCGGCCACCCGGAGCACGGGCTCACTCCGGGGGTCGAGGCCACCACCGGCCCGCTCGGGCAGGGCATCGGCAACGCCGTGGGAATAGCGCTCGCCGAGGCCCACTTGGTCGAGCGCTTCCACCGACCGGGTCACGCGATCCTCGAGCACCACACCTACTTCCTCGCCTCCGACGGCGACATGATGGAAGGCGCGTCGCATGAGGCCTGCTCGCTCGCTGGCCATCTGCAGCTCGGCCGCCTGATCGGGATCTACGACGACAACCGCATAACGATCGACGGCCAGACGGACCTCACCTTCTCCGACGACACGGCCAAACGGTTCGAGAGTTACGGGTGGCACGTGGAGCGGGTGGCGGACGGCAACGACCTCGGAGCGCTCGACGCGGCCCTCGCCGCGGCCCAGCGCGTCCATGATCGGCCATCCCTCGTGATCGTACGCACCCACATCGCCTACGGCAGCCCGCATAAGCAGGACACTGCCGAGGCGCACGGGGCCCCGCTCGGGGAGGAGGAGGTACGCCTCACGAAGGAACGACTCGGCTGGCCCAGCCTCGAGCCGTTCCACGTGCCGGAGGAGGCGCTCGCCCACTGGCGCCGCGCGGCGGAGCGCGGTGCCCGCCTCGAAGCCGAGTGGCAGCGGACGTACGACGCATACCGCGGCGCGCATCCTGGTCTCGCCGCGGAACTCGAGCGCCGATTGGCAGGCCGCCTCCCCGACACTTGGGACTCGGACCTCGCCGCGGTCGCGGCGACCGACGCCCAGGCCACGCGCAGCACCTCGGGGAAGGCGCTGAACGCGGTGGCGGCGAAGCTCCCCGAGCTCGTCGGCGGGTCGGCCGATCTCGCGGGCTCGACGCATGTCGTGTTCAAGAACGGTGGCGACGTCGCCGCCCGGAGCTGGGGTGCGCGCAACATTCACTTCGGTATTCGCGAGCACGGGATGGGCGCGATCCTGAACGGGCTCGCGCTGCACGGCGGCGTGCGGCCCGTGGGCTCGACGTTCCTGATCTTCTCCGAGTACATGCGCCCGCCGATCCGGCTCGCGGCGCTCTCCCACCTGCCGGTGATCTATGTCTTCAGCCACGATTCGATCGGGCTGGGCGAGGACGGCCCCACCCATCAACCGGTCGAGCAGCTCGCGGCGTTGCGCGCGATCCCGAACCTCGTGGTCCTCCGGCCGGCGGACCCGACCGAAACCGTAGAGGCGTGGCGCGTGGCGCTGCTGCACCGCAACGGGCCGGTCGCGCTCGCCCTGACGCGGCAGAAGGTCGCGGTGATCGACCGCTCGAAGTACGCCCCGGTGGCCGGCGTGCGGCGCGGGGCCTACGTGCTGGGCGAGGCGCCCGGCGCCAAGCCAGCCGTGCTGCTCATCGGCACCGGGTCCGAAGTCGAGCTGGTGCTCGGGGCGTACGAGCGGCTCGTGGCCGAGGGGATCGCGGCGCGGGTGGTGAGTATGCCGTCGATGGAGCTGTTCGCGCGCCAGCCGCCCGAGTACCGCGATCTGGTGCTCCCCCCGGCGGTGCGCGCGCGGCTCGCCGTGGAGGCCGGCGTGGCGCAACCCTGGTACCGCTGGGTGGGTGAGCGCGGGGTGGTGCTGGGCATCGAGCGGTTCGGTGCGTCCGCGCCCTACCAGCGGATCTATCGCGAGTTCGGGTTCACGGTCGATAACGTGGTGCGGCAGGCCAAAGCCCTCCTAGGCTAGCCGGCCGAGCACGCGGTGCGCCGCGGCCCGCCCCGATTTCACGCAGGCCGATACGCCGGCCCCGTCGACGCCGGCCCCCGCGACGTCGAGCGGGGCAAGCCGCGCGAGCCGCGCGCGCAGCGCGGCCACGTGCGCCGCGTGTCCCGGCTGGTAGCGCGGCAGCCCCCGCGGCCAATGGAACGCGCGCGTCCAGAGCGGGCTCCCGCGAATCCCAAGGATCGTCGCGAGCTCCGCATGCGCCAGCGCCCCCGGCTCGCCGTCCACCGGCCCCACGAATGCCCGTAGCAGCGCGTGTCCGTCGGGGGCCCGGCCCGGGTATTTGAACGAGGAGTAGGAGCAGGCGCGCACGGCACCGGGCCATTCCCGCGCGGCCACGAATCCCGCGCCGTCGAGCGTGCGGGGCAGCTGGCCCGTGCGGTAGGCGAGCGACACGGTGCTGCTCGGGTAGTACACCACCTCGCCCAGGGCGCGGGCCGGCGCAACGCCGAGGCCCGCCACGAGGCGCGCGATCGCCCACGCGGGCAGCGCGAGGATCACCGCCTCGGCCTCTTGGGCCGACCCGCCCGTCACCGAGAGACGCCAGCCGCGCGTCGTCGCCACGATACCCGTGACCCCGTGCGTCGACCGAATCGCGGTCCCCACCCGCGCGACCAGCGCATCGACGATGTCCCGCATCCCTCGAGCGAAACTCTGGAACCCGCGGGCGACGTCCACGTCCGCGGTTCCCTGGATCCCGAGCAGCTCGGCGGCCCGGCCCTCCGCCAACCGGTCCAGGCGCCGCCCGGTCCAGAGCGTCGACCCCGCGGCCTGCTGATCCACCAGCCGGTCACCGATCCCCAGCGCGCGCGCCAAGTCTGGGAGGTCGGGCTCGGCGGCGAGGAAGCCGTCGGGACCTCCCTCCACGACGAAGCCGTCGTGCCGCTCGGTGACGATCACCCCACCCGGGTGCCGTTCCGCCTCGAGCAACACCACGTCCGCCCCCGCCCGCGAGAGTTCCCAGGCCGCCGACAGGCCGCTCAGGCCTGCCCCCACCACCGCGACGGTCACAGCCACGCGCGCGCGGCAGCCGTGTCGTGTGCGATCTCGGCGAGCGCCGCCACCAGCAGCGGATCGTCGTTCAAGGATGGGGTGCGCTCGAACCGCACCCCGAGGCGCTCGGCCAGCGTCCGATACACGACGTCCACGTCGTAGAGCACCTCGACGTGGTCGCTCACGAAGCCGATGGGGACGAGCAGGAACGCCTGATGCCCTTGGCCCGCGAGCTCGGTCATCAGGGCTCCCGCCTCGGGACCGAGCCAGGGCTCCGCCGTGGCGCCGGCGCTTTGGTAGGCGCAGTGCCAAGTGCGGAGGCCGGCGCGCTGCGCCACGGCCTGGGCGCTGGCGCGCAGCTGGTCGGGGTAGGGATCGCCGCTGGCGAGGATCCGCTGGGGGAGGCTATGGGCGGTGAAGAGCACCTGCACCGCGGCGGGTGTCGGGAACGCGTGCAGCGTCTGGGTGACCCGTCCCGCGACTGCCTCGAGAAACCTGGGGTGATCCCCCCAGCTTCGGACCAGCGCGAGCTCAAGCCGCCCCGCCGCCGCCTCGAGCAGCTGCTTCTCGTATGCGCCAACCGACATCGCCGAGTAGTGCGGCGCGAGCACGACGCCCACCAGACGCCGGTGGCCCTCGGTCACGATCCGCTCCACGACGTCGCGGATATAGGGATGCCAGTGGCGCATGCCGACGTACACCGTGAACCGCTCGCCGAGCAGGCCCTGCGCCCCGGCGGCCTGCGCTTGGCTGAGCTCGAGGATCGGGGAGCGGCCCCCGATGCGGGCGTAGCGCGCCGTGATCTCCGCCAGGAACGCGGCGCTCACCGGCCGGCCACCGCGCACGTCCAGGAGATACGGCTCGACGTCGGCGAGGCGCGCCGGCCCGCCGTAGGCCATCAGGAGCAGGGCGACGCGGTCACCCGCCATGCACCCACTCGACCACCGCCTGGAGCGCCTCGACCGGTGTCTCCGGCAGCACGCCATGGCCCAGGTTGAAGACGTGGCCGGGCCGCCCTCCGGCGCGGGCGAGGACGGCCCGCACCTGGCGCTCGAGCTCCGCGGCGGGGGCGAGCAGCGCCACCGGATCCAGGTTCCCCTGGATCGCGCGCCCCGCCCCGATGCGTTCCCACGCGACATCGAGCGGGATCCGCCAGTCGACCCCGATCACGTCACCCCCGGCGCGCGCGAAGTCCGCGAGCAGCGTGGCCGTATCCGTCCCGAAGTGGATCACGGGCACTCGGGCGGCGCGCGCCAGCTCGAGTGCCCGCTCGCTGTGGGGCAGCACGTAGGTCACGTAGTCCGCCGGGGAGAGACATCCGACCCAGCTGTCGAACAGCTGCAGCGCGCGCGCGCCCGCACGCGCCTGGGCCGCGAGGTAGCCGCCCACGAGCTCGGCGAGGCGCGCCAGGAGCGCGTGCCAGGCACGCGGTTCGGCGTACATGAAGCGCTTCGTGAGGGCGAAGCTGCGCGTCGCGCCCCCCTCGATCGCGTAGCTCGCGAGCGTGAACGGGGCACCCGCGAACCCGATGAGCGGCACGTGGGCTGGCAGCGCGCGCGCCGCGACGCGTGCCGCCTCGAGCACATAAGCGAGGTCCGTCCCGGGGTCGACCGGCGGCAGCGCCAGCACCTCGCTCGCCAAGCGGATCGGCCGCGTGATCTGCGGGCCCTCCCCCGCGGCGAACGTGAGGCCGAGACCGAGCGGCTCGAACGGCAGCAGGATGTCGGCGAACAAGATCGCCGCGTCCACGCCGAGGCGCTCAATCGGCTGGAGCGTCACGGCGGCGGCGAGCTCCGGCTGGTGGCACAGCTCGAGCAGCGAGTGCTTCTGCCGCAGGGCGCGGTATTCGGGCAGGTAGCGCCCGGCCTGCCGCATGAACCACACCGGCGTGACGTCGGTGGGCTCGGAGCGGCACGCCTTCAGGAAACGGCTGTCGTCAGGAGCGGGGGGCAACGGTCGGCTCGCGCGCCTCGGCGGGAGCGATGAGGACCGTGTCGCCCTCGAGCTTCACGCGATACGTGGCCACCGGGAGCGCCGGCGGGCCGCCCAGCGCCTGGCCCGTCTCGAGCGAGAACACGCCCTCGTGCCACGGACACGTGACCGTGCAGCGCGCCGCGTCGACCGTGCCTTCGGAGAGACTGGCCCGCGCATGTGTGCAGCGGTTGGCGATGGCGTGCACGCTGCCGTTCACGTTGAAGAGGGCGACGGCGTCGCCGCCCACGTACACGCGCCGGCTCGCGCCCGAGGGCAGGTCGGCAAGCGTCGCCACGGGCGTATAGCCGTCGGCCCGGGTCGGCCGACGCGACACCGCCTGCGCCGAGCCCGCCCCGCCCAGCGTGTCGAGCATGTCCCACAAGGACATCTGCACGCAGGTGAAGGTCGGCGTGTCCCGCGCCGTGTAGGACGACGCCTTGCTCTCGCGCAGCTCCATCACGAGGTCGAGAAAGTCCGCCGGGCTGTCGCCTTCGAAGGCGACGATGAACTCCTGGTCGTCCAGGCCGTAGGAGTACGTCGTGTTGAGCCGGATCGATGGATACTGGCGCCCGATGCGCACGTGCTCGTCCATCATCGTCTGGCGCTCGGGCTTGGGCAGCAGGTACCAGGCCCGCGTCTTGATGAACGGATACACGAACAGGTAGCGGGCGTCGCTCGGCCGGATCACGAGGCGGGACGGCTGGCCGGGGGCTTCGGGGAACTCGTAGATCGAGCGCCGCGTCATCGCGAGGTAGCTGTAGGGAAGCGTGAGGTACGCCCCCAGGTCCGTCCGGTTGAGCGCCGTCTGCAGCGCGACCAGCGCATCGAGGGTTTCCGCGACCTGCCACAAGAGGAAGTCGCAGTCGCCGCGGATGCCGACCAGTCCATAGGGCCTGAGCAACAGGTGCCCGGCGAAGCTTTCGATCGCCTCGCCGAACTCGATCTTGGAACTCGCCTGGCGCTCGGCGGGCAGTCGCCGCCACGCCGCGTCGAGCTTGTAGAACGCGAAGCGGACGACCTGACGACGTTCCGAGGGTTTGGAGCTCACGGCATCAATGTAACGCGCGGCGGGCGCCTTAGGTGTTGCCGCTCCCCCCGACGCCGCGCGCCCGTGCGGCGCGGTGCTCGTGCCAGATCTTGCGCAGCACCCACACGCCGAGCCCGCCGAAGATCAGCACCGGGGTGAGCGCCAGGAGCACGGCCGCCCAGAAGTACACGAGGTCCATGTGGGGATCGTCGCCCCCGTGTTGCAACAGCAAGATCCAGAGGGCGCGGCTCATCGGCCGAGGAAGCGCTGCAGGTGGCGCAGGTAGTAGGTGAGGGCCGCGGCCGCCACGGCCGAGCCGAGCGCCATGATCAGGGTCACGGCGTCACCCGACTGCCGGTAGCTCCAGCCCGCCCACACCGCGAAGCCCGCGCAGAACAGGATGGCGGTCGAGATCAGCAGGCGGTGGAACGGGATCATGGCACGGGCCGCTAGGCGACGATCTTGTCTACCACCATGAGCGTCAAGAGCGCCGGCAGGTAGACGATCGAGACCAGGAACACACGCCACGCGCGGGCGGGCGTGGCGGCGCGCGTCATCGCGACCGACACGCTGGTATAGGCAAGGCCCAGGGCCAGCGCCCCGAAGAAGTACACCGCGCCGGTCACGCCGAGCAGGGTCGGTAACAGGCTGACGGGCAAGAGCGCCAGCGCGTACAACAGCACCATACGCCCGGTGCGCTGACCGTCCGGGTCCTGGACCGAGAGCATCGCGAGGCCGCCGCGCTGGTAGTCCTCGCGGTAGATCCAGGCGAGCGCCAGGAAGTGCGGCAGCTGCCACAGGAAGAGGATCCAGAACAGCGCCGCGACCGCCGGCCCGATCGCGCCGCCCGCCGCGGTCCAGCCGCCGACGATCGGCAGGGCGCCCGGCACGGCGCCGATGAGCGTGTTCAGGGTCGTGGTCCGTTTGAGCGGCGTGTACAAGAGCACGTAGCTCGCGAGCGTCAGTGCGGCGAGCCCCGCCGTCAGGAGGTTGACGGCCAGCGCCAGGTAGGCGACGCCCACGACCGAGATGACGCCGGCGAACAGCGCCGCTGCCCGCGGGGTCAAGCGGCCCGACGGCAGCGGGCGGCCCTGGGTGCGCCGCATGCGGGCATCGACATCGCGCTCGCGCACCTGGTTGAACGCATTGGTACCCGCCGCCACCAGCGCGACGCCCACCAGCGTATGGACCAGGAGCCAGACGTCCACGCCGCCACGCGCCCCGAGGTAGAACCCGGCCGCGGCGGTGAGCAGCACCAGCTGGGTGATGCGCGGCTTCGTCAGCTCGAGGAAGGCTACCAGATGTGCTCCGACATCCCGGCCAGGATGAAGATCACGGCGAGCGGCAGCGGAATCAGCGCCATGATCCGCAGATTCCAGCGTTCGAACTTGAGATGCATGAAGAACAGGCCGACCAGCCCCGCCTTCCAGATCGCGAGGAACAGGAGCAACACGAGCTTCAGGTTGCGCGAGATCGGCAGCTCGAACGCGAGCGCGAGCTCGGCGGCCGTGAGGACCGCGAGGTAGATCCAGATGAGGACGTAGTTGGGGCGCTTGTGCGCGGTCTCCATGCGATTCCTTAGATCAGGTAGACGATGGTGAACAGGATGATCCACACCAGGTCGACGAAGTGCCAATACAGGCCGACCGTCTCGATCCCGCGATAGTCCTGCTTGGTGTACTTGCCGGGCAACGCCTTCGTGAGGTAGAGGTACGCCATCGAGATCACGCCGCACGTGACGTGGAAGCCGTGGAATCCCGTCATGGTGAAGAACGTGGAGCCGTACAGGCCCATCGTTGCCGCGGGCAACGTACCCTTCGCCACCAGCTCCGCGAGCTCGCTCCCGTCGCGCACGCCGCTCGGCAGGAAGCCGCGCTCGACCAGGTGGATGTATTCGTAAGCCTGGATGCCGACGAACGCCGCGCCGCCGAGGATCGTCATCAGCAGCCAGAAGCGCATCTTCTTCGGGTCGCCGTCCTGGATCGCCGCGTAGGCCTTCACCATCGACACGCTCGAGCAGATCAGCAGGAACGTGTTGAAGGCCGTGATCTTGATGTTCAGCACGATTCCGGGCCGGGCCCACTCGCCCGGGGCGCCGAAGCGCAGGATGACGTACGTCCCGATCAGGGCGGCGAAGAACATCACCTCCGAGGCGAGGAACACCCACATGCCCAGCTTGGTGTTGTAGACATCGAGCCCCCGCTCGGCCGGGTAGGGGGGCCGCATCTGGTCGACGGTGGCGGCTGCGTGCGTCATCGGTCGTCCCCTCTCACTCGGTCAGTGGCTCGGAGCCGACGTCACAGCCGGCTCGCGGTCGGTCGGGAGCTTCTTCGATTGCGGCAAATAGTCCTCCGCCACCTGCGGCGAGCTGAACTCGTAGGGGCCGCGGTACACGCTGGGCACCCGGTCCCAATTGCCGTGGGGCGCCGGGGACGGCAGCGACCACTCGAGCCCGTTGTCCTCCCACGGGTTCTGCGGTGCCCGCTTCCCCTTCCAGAGGCTCCACCAGAAGTTCACGAAGAAGATGAGCTGACTGGCGAACAGCAGGAACGCGCTGATCGAGATGAACACCCGCATCGGCTGGTAGGGCTGCAAGAAGGTGTACTGCGACGGGTCGTAGATCCGCCGCATCTCCCCCGCCATGCCGAGGATGTGCATCGGGAAGAACGTGCAGTTGTAGAAGATGAACGTGAGCCAGAAGTGCACCTTGCCCCACGGCTCGCTCATCAGCCGCCCGAACATCTTCGGGTACCAGTAGGTGATCGCGCCGAACAGGGCGAACAGGCTGCCGCCGAACAGCACGTAGTGCAGGTGCGCGACGATGAAGTAGGTGTCGTGGATGAACATGTCCACGGGCGTCGCGGCCATGTAGATCCCCGAGAGCCCGCCGATCACGAACATCGCGACGAACGCCACCGCGTGCAGCATCGGCACGTGGAACCGGATGTTGCCGCGCCACATCGTCCCCATCCAGTTGAACGTCTTCACCGCCGACGGGACCGCGATGATCAAGGTCGACACCATGAACGACGAGCCGAGCGTGGGGTTCATGCCGCTCACGAACATGTGGTGGCCCCACACGATCCAGCCGAGGAATGCGATCGCGACGATGGCGAACACCATCGAGTGGTAGCCGAAGATCGGCTTGCGGCTGCCGTTCGCGATGATGTCGGAGACCATGCCCATCGCCGGCAGGATCAGGATGTAGACCTCGGGGTGGCCGAAGAACCAGAACAGGTGCTGCCACAAGAGCGCCTGGCCGCCAGCCGGCGGGTCGAAGAAGTGCGTCTGGAGGATCTGGTCGAACAACAGCATGATCGCCGCGCCCGAGAGCACCGGCAGGGCCAAGAGGCCGAGGATCGCCGTGACGAACAGCGACCAGACCGAGAGTGGCAGGCGGAACCACGTCATGCCGGGGGCGCGGTTGTTGATGATCGTGGTGATGTAGTTCAAGGACCCGAGAATCGACGACAACCCGACGAAGATGATGGAGACCGACCAGAGCTCCTGGCCGAGCGAGGCGCCCGAGTAGTCGTGGCGTGCCGAGAGCGGCGCGTACATGGTCCACCCGGCGCGCGCCGCACCGTCCGGCACGAACAGGCTCGCGAGCATCACGAGCCCGCCCGCGAAGAACGACCAGAAGGACCACATGTTGATGCGCGGGAACGCCATGTCGTGCGTCCCGATCTTCAAGGGGATCAGGAAGTTGGCGTAGACGCCCACGAGCAGCGGCATGATCGCGAAGAACACCATGAACGTGCCGTGCATCGTGACCAGCTGGATGTAGTACTCGGGCAGGATCACGCCGCCCGGCGCCATCGTCTCCGGGAGGATCCCGCCCCCCGGCATCGGCTGGCCGGGGAAGGCCAGCTGCCAGCGCATCTGCATCGCCAACAGGCCGCCCACCACCAGGAAGAACAAGCTGACGAACAGGAACTGGATCCCGATGATCTTGTGATCGGTCGAGAAGATGTACTTCCGCACGAAGCTCCGGTCGTCGTGATGCGCGGCTGCGGTGTGCGCTGTCGCGGCAACGGTCGTCATTGCGAGGCCTCCTGGGCAGCCTGCTTCAGCCAGGCATCGTAGGCTTCCTGGGTGTGGACGTACACCTGCGCCCGCATGCGGTAGTGACCGAGCCCGCACAGCTGAGAGCAGCCGAGCTCATAGGTGCCGGGGACGGTCGCCTGAAACCACGCCTTGATGTCCATGCCGGGAACGATGTCCTGGCGCACGCGGAACTGCGGCACGTAGAAGGAGTGAATGACGTCCTCGGACGAGAGCTGCACGACCACCGGCCGGCCGACCGGCACGTGCAACTGGTTGCGGACCGTGAAGCTCTTCCCATCAGGCCCGGGATAGGTGATCTGCCACTCGAACTGCTTGGCGTGAACGCCGATCGGATACGCGTTCGCAGGGACGCTGTTGCGACCCTTGATCTCGACCCAGTAGTGATTGCTGACCAGGCCGAGGGCCACCATGGTCACCGCCGGAATCGTGGTCCATATGACCTCCGCCCGCGTGTTGCCATGGGTATAGAACGCCCGGCGACCGGGGCGCGCGCGATAGCGGATAATGAACCAGATCAGTCCCAGCTCGACGAGCACGAAGGCAATGCCCGTGATGATCAGGATCGCGATGAACAGGCCGTCAATCGGCCCGGCGAAGGTCGAACCCTTGAGCGGCAGCCACCAACGCATGGAGCTCTCCTCGGTTAGTTCACTTGGCCGCGAAGCTGAAGTCCGCCGTCTTGGTCTCGCTGCCCGTCACGGTCACCGTGGCAGTCTGCGGGCCGTACTTCTCGTGCCACGCCTCGATCACGTAGGTCCCCGCTGGCAGGCCCTTGATGGTGAAGCTCCCGTCCGTGCCGCTCACCGCGAAGAAGGGGTGCGACAGCACGCCCAGCCACGCGTGCATCCAGCCGTGCACGTTGCACTCGAGTGGCACCATGACTTCGGGCGCCGTGAAGGTGCGCTCCGACGTCATGGTCGTCGGCTGGCTGATGTTGAAGGGACGGTTCTTCGTGCCCTTCGCCTTGATGTTGTGCAGGATCCCATCGGAGTTCTTGATGGCGAGCTTCTGGCCGACCAGGATGCCGAGCGCGTGCGGATGGTAGCGGCAGCCGTCCTGATCGAGCGTGACCGGCCCGGCCGGCGCCGGGGCCGTGTAGCTCGCGGGCAGGCCCGATTTCACATAGACGAACACGTCGGCGAGCGTACCGTTGGCGTTCACCACCACGGCTTCGTCCGTGGGAGGCGTCTGGTACTTGGCTTTGCACTTCGGCTCCTCGCTCATGTCGATCTTCGCCGCGGCGGGCTTCGTCCCCGTGAACTTCACCTTCCCGGTGAGCGTCGCCCCGGCCTGCGCCGCGGGCGGCTGCGTCCACGCCGCCAACGCCAGCGCCGCGAGCCCCGCCCCGAGCCCCACCCCTACGAGCAACCCGAGCTTCCGCATCCTGCCTCCTCGATGAGAGTCCTGCACGCTATACCCTCCAACGTTTCGGCCCTATCACACTTTTCTATTAATGCTCGCAGACCGCGTCGGCACGCGCCGCTGGGCCCGCCGGACCACCACGAGCCCCAAGCCGAGCGTGACGAGCATCGCGACAACCGGGGAGATGAACACACCGGGTGGCGTGGGCCGGTCGAGCGCCAGGAAGTACCAGGTGCTCACGGCCATGCGCGAGCCGTGCTCACCGCTCGACCCGTCCCAGGCGAAGAATGCCATCGGAATCGCGCGGCCAGTCTCGAACTGAACTTCGTTGGCCGTATCGGGCGTGGCAAGGGCGCGGGTGAACACGACGCGCCATTCACCGTGCTCGTAGGCGGCTGCGGCGGCCGGCGCCGCCGGAAGCGTGTCAAACCGCTCGATCCCGCGGGCCAACCCGGCCACCGCGCGCCGCGGCGCGCTGGTCCAGCGCCACTGGTACACGGGATCGGTCGCTGCCCCCATGAGGAAGTAGGGCCGCTCGATGCCCGCGGGGATGCGGCGGGGGAACTGCACCGCGAGCTGGTCTGGCCACGGCTCCGCCCGGGGCGCGCCCGAGTCGTCGCTCGCGACCGTCTGCAACAGCCGCTGTTCGAACGCGAGCCAGACCGTGTCGGGGCTCTGCGTGCGGTCGTCCCAGCTCACCCGCAGCGCCAGTGTCTGCCCGTCGTGCAGCGCCTGCACCCACACGCCCGACACCCCCGGCGCGAACCAGCGGGCCTTGCGAATCACCTGGCCCACGAGCGGGAACCAGTAGCGGTCGGCGCGCGCCCACACAGAATCGTCCGGCGCGGTCGGCACCGCACCGGTGATCTGGCGGGCGTGCAGGACGTCGCGCACCGCGGGCGGCTCCGCGGGCGAGAGCGAGCGCACGTACTGCGCGAGCCGCCACAGCTGCTCGTCGGTCAAGAACTTCTGGTCGATCAGGTCGGAGAAGGAGGGCATGGGCGTACCGTCGAGGCCCGTGCGCAGCCGGCGGTAGATCTCCGTGACCGTGTTGCCGCCGCGGAACCGCCAGCTCTGGTGCAAATCGGCGGCGAAGATGGGGAACCCGGCGTCGTCCTTGAGGGTCGGCGCCGAGGGCCCGTCGCCCCGGCCCTGGTCGCCGTGGCACTTCCGGCAGCCGATGGAATCGTAGAACAGCCGCCCTTCCCGTAACGCCGCCGTGCTCGTCCCACCCCCCGGGGGGTTCGAGAACTGGAGCCGTACGACGTGCTGGCTCGTATCCGCGAAGAACGCCGAAAACGTCTTCAAGTAGGCCACCACGTCGCGCCGCTCGGCGTCGGTGAGCCGCCCCTTCCAGGCCGGCATGGCGCTGCCGGGAAGCCCCTCGTCGATCGCCCGCAGCAGATCGGCGTCGGTGGGCAGCTGACCGCTCGCGGTCGTGCGAATCTTGTAGATCGCGCCGGTGAAGTTGCGGGGCCGCGGCAGCATGGCGCTCGCGGCGGGACCGTCACCACTGCCCGTCTCGCCGTGACACCCGGCGCACCATTTCACGTAGACCCGCTTGCCGGCGGTCGTGTCCTGGGCGAGGGACCCGGGTGCCGCGAACGCTCCACGCACGAGCGCGACCGCGAGCGCCACTCCGAGCGCGAGGCCGCGCTCAATCATGCCCACCCCCGGCGCCGGGCTCGGCGGTCTTCTCCCAGGTGCGCGGCTTCCAGCCGGTCTGGTCGTACAGGAACAGGATGACCGACCAGACCTCGCGCTCGGTCAGGAAGTCCTCCCACTGGGGCATCGCCGAATTCCACGGCGTCCCCTCGTGTGGCAGCCCAGGCCCGCCCTTCGCGACGCGCCAGAACACGAAGCTCTCCGTGAGCTGCGCGATCGTCCCGTTGTCCTGGAAGTTGGCCGGGAGGGGGTTGAACCCATAGGCGAAGTGCCCGAGACCGTCCAGATGGTCGCCGTGGCAGGGGAGGCAGTTCCGATAGTAGATCCGCTTCCCGTCCGCCACGTACGTGGGCAGCGAGTCGGCATGCTGGCGCAGCGGGTTGTCGAGCCCAGTGAGCGTGATGGTGCGGCCGCGGAATGTGATCTCGGCGGGGGGCGCCGGATGGATCGAACGCAGGTTCGGCGGGGCGGCGACGGTAGTCGTCACCTGGCCGTACGCCACGAGCCCGACGAGCGCGGTGACGACCGCGACGAGCGCGGTCCGCACGAGGCGGAGCCGCGGCTCGACCAGCACGGCCGTGATCGGCTCCTTGAAGCGGGTCCAGCGCTCAGCGTCGTCACTCACGTAGATGAGCACACCGACGAGCACTGTGACCATGTATTGGAGGACGACACTCTTCGGAACGAGGGAGCTCCCCGGCAGGAGCGGCACGACGTAGACCACGACCACGTAGGCGAGGACCAGGATCGCGACCGCCTGCCAGAAGGGATGCGCCGCGTAGCGCCGCACGGCGGGCAGGCGGGTCACTTGTGCGCCGCCAAGAATTGCACCAGCGCTTCGAGCTGTGCCGCGTTCATCATGGTACCGAAGGCCTTGGGCATGATGCCCGCGAGCTTCTCGTAGCCCGGGGTGATCGACGAGATTGGGTTCAAGATCTTGGCGCGGATCGAGTTGGCGTTGCGGCGCGCGCCGACGTGGGTCAGATCGGGAGCGATGGTCTGGCCCTGGCCGTCGAGCTTGTGACACGCGAGGCAGCCCGCGGCCTGGATGATCGTCTTGGGATCGGTACTGCCCCCGGCGAAGGCTCCGCCCGGGGCGCTGCCGCCGCCCCCTGCGGCTCCCGCGGGCCCCGCGCTGGCGCCGGCCGCCTGCTTCGCCTTGGCGATGTCGTCCGCCGTCACGTCGACCGGACCACCCTGTGACTCGAGAAACGCGATCACCGCCCAGATCTGCTCGGGCGAGAGCTGCTTCGTCATCACCGGCATGATGTTCTGATAGCCCGGGAGGTGGAACGTGGCCCGCCCATCCAGTCGCTCGTACAGGTAGTCCTTACAGCTCTTGGGGGGCTCGCGCTTGCCACAGCGGGCGCCGATCGGGCCGTCGCCCTTCTCGTCGGTGAGGAGATTGGGCGCGCGGGTGCCGAGGCCGTGGCACGTGGTGCAGCCGCCGATCCCGTTGAACACCTTCTCGCCGGCCTGGACGAGCTGCTCGGGGGTGACGTTGGCGCCGAGCGTCAGGGTTTGCGGCACCTCGGACTCGACCTGGGGAATCTTGTTGGCGATCAACGTATAGAGCGCCAGCGTCCCGAGCACGATCCCGATGATCTTCGCGTTAGTGGCCCACATCGCCGCCCTCCCGCTCGCTCGGCGCCACGAAGGTCGACTTCTCCGCCAGCCCGCCCAGCCAGAACACGAAGGACACGAGGGACAGGAAGATGAGCACGCAGAGGCTGATCATCTTGGACGCGTAGCCGAGCGCCGGCGTGGCGGCGTACTTGCTCGTGTCCGGTATCACCTGCCAGACGTGCCAGTACTGCCGGATCCCCGAGCGCGCGAACCCCATCAGGCCCATCAGCCACGTGAACGTGACCGCCAGGATGAAGAGCGCATACTGCGAACGGGGCGGCATCTTGCCCCACTGAATCGCCCCGAGCGACTGCGCCCCGCGCGCCATCAAGATGTCGATCACGGTCACGCACAGGATGCAGCCGAGCACGGCGAGCACCTGGTACACGCTGAACCCGATCCGCACGATCGCCTCGACGAAGTAGCCGCGGATGCCGTAGAACAGCACCACGCCCGCGGCCACCGCGAACATCGCTCCCTGGATCAGGGTGCCGGTGCGCGCCCACGGCACCACGGGCCGCGTGTTGGCGCGCCGGTACATGAGGAAGGAGAGGAAGGTGGTGAGGATCATCAGGTTCACGGCGGTGTTCTTGGCGCTCATCACGCCGAGCGCGCCCAGGAGCGGGTGGTGCGACCCGCCCATGGCCGCGAGCTCCTGCGAGTCCGCGATCATGGTGTGCGGCGTCCCCCACACGATCGCGCCGAGCACGAGCACGATGAGCAGCCACTTGGTGTAGGGGCGGAACCGCTCGGCCCCCGGGATGCGCTCCATCCCGATCCAGAGGTAGTAGTTGCCCGTCAGGAACAGCACGGCGATCAGGAACGCCTGGATCACCCACAGCCAGCTCATGAAGCCGCCCATCATGGTGATGCCCATCGACTGGTCGTACTGATAGATCTCGCGGCCGAGCCAGTAGCCCGCGAACGGCAGCACGATGAGCGCCGACATGGCGATGAAGTTCCCGACGTAGCCCATCCAGTCGTAGTGGGCGCGCTCCTCGTCGGTCTTGGCGGCGAGGAAGCGGTAACTCGCGTACGCGGCGACGATCGCCCCGCCGAACACGACGTTCGCGATGACCCGATGGACGTTGATGGGCATCCAGGTCGCGTTGGCGATCGCATGCCACAGCTTGATCGTGGTGGGATCGGTGGTCGGCGTGATGTCGCGCGGCGGGGTCATCATGTACGTGAGCCACGAGTTCGCGATGAACATGACGATCGTGCCCCAGACGTTCAGCAGGATGCCCAGCGTCCAGTGCCCCCACTTCGCTTGCCCGTATTTCCAGCGGTCCCAGCCGTAGTAGTAGAGGTACAGCGTAAACGACTCGCAGAAGAACAGCCCCGTGTACGCCCACATCGACGGCCCGAAGATCGCGGTCAGATACGACCAGAACTTGGGGTACAGCGTGGCGAGGAAGAACACCAGCACCGCGCCCCAGATCGCGGTGGCGCTGTAGGCCACGAGCAGGAGGCGCGTGAACTCCTTCGCCAGCCGGTCGTAGCGCTGATCCTTGCCGAAGATGCCGATCGCTTCCGCGACGACCGCGAACATCGGCACGCCGAGGACGAAGGCCGCGAACATGAGGTGGACTTCGGCCGCGATCCACACCGCGGCCCGCGCGCCGATGACGGGGAACTCCCCGTACGCGTGGCTCGTATCGGCGGCGGCCTGCAGCGCGACCATGAGATCCGGTGTCATCCGCTCCCCGTCAGCCGTCGTCCGTGGCGAAGAAGGGCTTGCGCTTCGAGAAATCGATCGGCAGCGCGCCCCGCACCTCCGCCAGGAGCTCGGGCGTCACCTCGCGCCGCCCTTGGCGGCGCGCCCACTCTTCCACCCGCTCCATCACCACGCCGCGCACGAACGACGGGATCCGGGCCACCCGTTCCCGCGCGGCGGGGCTCCAGGCGAGCACCGGGCGGAACTCGGCGCCATAGGTCACGGCCCGGCGCGCGGCGATCACCGCCGCACCCGGGGGCGGCTCGTAGGTGCACGACGGATCGGCGGCGAGCACATCGCCCGCGAGCGCGTACGCCCGCGCCCGGCAGCCGCCGCACAGCCCGCGATACTCGCACGCACCACACTTGCCGCCGAGCACCCCCTCGCGCAGGCGACGGAACAGGGGCGACGCACGCCAGATCTCGGCGAAGCTCTGGGTGCGCAGATCGCCCGCGACCGCGGGCAGGTACGGGCAGGGCGTCAGCTTGCCGTCCGGCGTGATGCGGCAGTACTGCGTACCACAGGGGCAGCGGGTCTCGTAGTTCAGGACCGGGGAGTCGGGATCGCCCTGGTGCACGTGGCGCATGAAGTGCGGCGCGCATTTCGCCCGCACGAGCATTTGGCCGCGATAGGTGCGCTCCCACCGCGCCAGGTCGGCGAGCACGCTCTCATACTCGGCGGGGCCCAGGTCGGCGAGCGACGCCCCGCGGCCGGTCGCGACGAGGAAGTAGCAGTTAAAGGAGACGGCGCCCTGGTCCGCCGCCCAGGCGACCAACCGCTCGAGCTCGGCGCGATTGCCTTTCGTGACGGCGGTCTGGACGATGAAGTCGAGCCGCGCCTCCCGCAGCCGCGCGAGCGCCGCCTGCACGTCGGCGAGCGCCCCCCGACCGTGGCGGAAGTTGTCGTGATAGGAGGGGCGCAGCGAATCGACGCTCACCGCCACGCCGCGCACGCCGGCGCGCTGCAGGACGGCGATGCGCTCGGCGGTGAGGAGCGTGCCGTTGGTGCCCACCACCACCGTGGCACCGTTGGCGGAGGCGTAGTGGGCGATCTCGGCGAGATCGTCGCGCAACAGGGGCTCGCCCCCGGAGAGGATCAGCATGGGGGCGGGGTTCACGGCGAGCAGCTGGTCCACGACGGCGAGGCACGCCGCCGTATCGAGCTCGGCGGCCGCGCTCTCGTGGGGACCCGCTGCGATGTAGCAGTGGGCGCATTCGAGATTGCAGCGCCGCGTCAGATTCCAGGCGACGACGTGCGGGACGTAGTCCACGTCAGCCGCGGGCTTCTTCCGCGAGCAGTCGCTCCATCGCCGCCCGGGCTTCGTCCGGTGTGAGCGCCTTTAAATCGACCGGGCATTTCCCCATGCTCGCCTCGATGTCCCGGATCGGGCAGCGCGTGATTCCCTGCGCCTTGGCCTCCTCGATGAAGGCGCGCATCTCGGGCGAGAGCGCGTCTCCGCCTTCCGCCTCCGCGCGGATCTGCTTCGCTCGCAGCTCCTGGAACATCACCATCATCGTATCGACGTCGAATTCGTCGGCCGCGATCATCGCCTGCTTGTTCTCGTCCATCACGCGAGTGGTGACGCGCCAGATCGCGTGGCCGCGGGCGAAGCGCTCCACGGTATTGCGCGCCAGCGGTCGGGCGATGAGCGGCACCAGCGCGAGGCGCTGCCACGCCTCCTCGGTCCAGACGATCGGGTCCGCCGCCGTCCGGGGCCGACGGCTCACCGCGCCCGTGACGGGGCATTTCACCTCGACGTCGGCGGCCGCAGCCGTGGGCTCGGGGTCAGCGTCGCGGCCCTGGACCTTGGTGGCCTTCATCTGCTCCTGCGCCTTCACCTCGGCGAGTGCGATCTCTTCCGCCGAGCCGATGCCCATGATGAGCTGCATGTGCGTCGGGAGCAGCTTCCGGATCGCTTCGTCGAGCCAGCGGTTCGTCACGGTCGCCGGCGCGCCATCGGTGTGCTCGAGGACGTATTCCTCGACCGCACGCCGCGCGATGCCCTGCGCGAACGGCGGCACCCGCAGGATTCGCACCTCTGCCTCGGGCGCCCAGGGCAGCCCCGCGACGCCGTCCTCCTCGATCCACGGGATGTCCTCGGGCCGCACGCCGGCGGTGCCGATGACGAGCGTGGTGCAGGGAGCGAGGCGCAGCAGGTTCTCGGCCTGCGACCCGAGCGTCGTCCCTTCGATGCGGTGGGCGCCGTGGCGCGCGACCACGAGCAGCGACGGTTTGATCTCCTCGGCCCACTGCATGATCACCTGGAACGGCTTGCCGACGAGGATCTGCGTCGTGAGCGGGACGGCGGGGAACTCCCGGGCCATCACCTCGGCGCGCTTCAGGTTGGCCTGGCACAGCTTCAGGAGCCCTTTGTCGATGATGTTGTTGTGGAGCTCCTCTTGCTCCTCGAACTTGAACACCTTCGACGCCTGGTAGGACAGCACGTCCTTGATGTTGTGGAACACGACATGATGGTACTCGACGTCGAACGCGCTGCACACGTAGAGCGACCCGCCGAACGTCTGTGCCAGCTCGAGCGCCGCCTGCATCGCCCGGTAGCTGTACGACGAGCCATCCACGCACACGAGGAACCGCCCACCCTCGAACCCCCGCTCGTCGCGCACCAGCAGCACGTCCTTCTCGATGCCGCGCAGGACGCGCGACACGACGCCGCCGAGCTGCGAGTACGGCTGGCGGCCGAGCCCATGCGCGCCGATCGCGAGCAGGTCGTATTGCCGGCCCGAAGAGCCGGCCAACCGCGCGGCCGCCGCCTCCTCCTCCGCGACGAGCCGCCCGTTCTCGCCCACGCGGACGTCGGCGCGGATCTTGTCGCCCCCGTCGTAGCCCGCGGCGCGGTCCGGATCGAAGCCGATCAGCCCTGGCAGCCGGCCCGCCCCGCGATTCACCTCGTTGACGATCTCTTCGTAGTTGATGCCCTCGAGCAGCTGGCGCCGGAGCCCCACGCCGGCTGCGGCGCAGCGCTGGGCGAGCTGGTCGAGGAAGCTGTCGGCGATGAGCTGCAGCCCCTTCTCGATCAGCTTGTCGTGAATCTTGCGCTGTTTCTTGATCTCATCGGGCGTCTGGAAGCGGGCGGGGAGCCCGGTCTCGAGCTGGCGGAAGCGGACGTCGTGGAGCCGGGCGGCGTAGACGTGGTTGCCCGTGACGCGGCCGCCGGACTTGCGGCACAAGTCGATGGCCCGCTCGACGGCCCAGTCGGAGTGCACCGAGTTGTCGACGGGGACGAAGATCTCGCGGTACACCGGCGCCTCCCGCGCGTGGGACGGGCCGGGCATGCACGCCCCTCTCGGGCCCGGGACAATCTCCCGGTTCGGTGCCTGGATGCGGTGAGAGGCTGGTAGTGTATGCCCGACCGTCATGGCGGACCGGAGTCCGCCAGAGTTTCCGTTGCTGGAGCGGCTTTGGTCGCGCGAGTATGCGCCCCGCCGCCGGGGCTGTCAAGTCGCGCTACGGGACGATCTGCGTGCCTCGCTCGTCGTACACGGTGATCGCATCCACCGGGCAGGCGTCGCACGCGCGCAGCAGGCGCGCGCGCTCCACGCGCTCCGGTTCGAGGAACGTCGCGATCGTGTCGGGGTCGAGGCTGAACGCCTCGGGCGCTTCCTTCAGGCAATCGCCGAACCCGACGCACTGCTCCCGGTCGATCACGATGCGGAGCCCCTGGACGATCCGTTCGTCGAGACTCACATCTCCTCGAGGCCGAGCTCGCTGCGCGCGGTGTCCATGACCACCGGTGTGATCTCGCCGATGCCGCGATCTCTGGCATAGTCGGCGTAGATCCGTTTCACCATGCCTCGCACGAATCCGGGCACGCGCGCGAGCCGCTCCTGCGCCGCGAGCGACCAGGTCACGCCGGTGGCGCGCGCGGCCCCCGCCCCCGGGTCGTCTTCGAACGCGTCCGGTTTCCCGGTGGCGACCATTCCCCGCACCGTCTCGAGCGGCTGGGGCGGCAGCGTGGTGCCACCGATCTTCACGCCCAGCGAGGCGACGAGCTGCGTCTCCATCGGGTTCGTCAACAGCGCCACCGCCCGACCGCAGCGGGGGCAGCGGAACGCCGCCGCGAGCGTGCCGTCGCCGGGGAGCTGTCGCTCCTCAAACTGCATCTGCCGGTCGCACTCGACGCACAGGAATTTCATAGCCGCCCCGCCAAAAGGTCCCAGACCTCCGCGCCCGGGTGCCAGGGGATCCGCGCCAGCACGGGCACGGCGAACTCGGCCGACAAGTCGGCGGCCGCGGAACCGGTGAGCGGCCCGCCAACCATGTTCTCGACGACCCCGAGGAGCGTCGCGCCACACGCGACGGCGTGGCGCATGGCGCGCCGAACTGCGTCGCGGGACTCAACGGTCGGGATCGTCACCGTGAGCACCGCCGGAGCGTGGGGCACCAGCTCCGTGAGCTCGGCGAAGCGCTGCATGCCGGGCGGCAGGTCCACGAACAGCTGGTCGAGTGCGCCCCAAGCCACGTCCGCCAGGAACTCGCGCAGCGTCGCGGCTTCGAGCGTGCCGCGCCACACGAAGCTCTCCGCCTCGGGACCCCGGAACCCCAGTGGCTGGCCGTCCTCGAGCAACTGATCCATCGACAAGAGTTTCACCCCGTCCGTACCCACCGCGGGGAACACGGCATCTTCCCCGACCCGGACGCGGGCCTCGCGCGCCTCGAGCAGGCGGGCCGCCGTGGGACCGTTGAAGTCCGCGTCCAGCACGCCGGTCGCGCGTCCCTGCCGCGCCAGCGCGCGGGCGAGCCCAGCGGTGACGAAGCTCTTGCCGACGCCGCCTTTGCCGCTCATCACCGCCACGACGCGCCGCACGGTCGCGAGCCGCTCCGCTACGCGGCGGCGCTGCGCGCCGATCTGCTCGGGGAGGGCCGAGCGGTCCGGCTCGGTCAACTGACGGTAGGTCCTGATGTTCAAGGGCATCGGCGTAAGATGCGTCGCCCCGCGACGGTGCGCCACGCACCCGCGGGCAGGGCCCGAGCGGTGTCTTGGCGCCGCGGAGCACTACCGTCTAGGTTTCCCGGATGATCGATGAGCTCAAGCAGAAGCTGCAGGCGGAGGTCGAACGCTTGAACCACGAGATCAACTTCGTCTTGCCGAAGGAGATCGAGCGGGCGCGCGCGCACGGCGACCTGCGCGAGAACTCCGAATACAAGGCGGCGCTCGAGCGCCAGCAATTCGTGACTTCGCGCTTGAGCCACCTGCGGCTGCGGCTCTCCAAGCTCTCCAACGTCCACGAGTCCGACATCCCGCGCGATCGCGTGGGGTTTGGCTCCCGCGTCACGGTGCAGGACCTGGACACGAAGCGGCGGGAGACCTACGTCTTGACGCTCGGCGAGTTCGTTGAGGGCGACGACGCCGCGGGCGAGATATCCGTCTCGCTCGCCTCGCCGCTGGGCAAGGCGTTGCTCGGCACCACGGTGGGTCAGTCGGTCAAGATCGCCCTCCCCATGGGCCAGCGCCGGCTGAAGATCGTGGAGCTCGAAACGGTCCACGACTTGGCGGAGAAGCGCGGCTAGAGCTCCACGTGGAAGACCACAGGGCCACGCGGCTGGGGTGAGCCCGTGCGCGGCTCGATGCTCATCGCGGCCCCGAGCACTCGCTCCCCGGTCCCCGGCATCTCGAGCGCCAGCACCATCGCCCGGTCGGCATCCATCGGCATGAGGGCGGCCGGCTCCATGCCCCGGTCGGTGAGGAACCACAGCTGGTAGGCCTGGTCTGGGGCGTTCGGGGCGAGGCCATCGCAGCGGACGAGCCAGCGGTGGCGCACGCTGTCGGCGAAGATGGTCACCGACCCGACCCGGCCCCCGGTCGAGACGGGGATCTGGATGAGTCGGGTCGCGGGGCCGTGGATGAAGCTCGACACGGTGTCCTCGAGGGCCCCGACCCGCGCCGCGAGCCGGTCGCGCTCGGCCCCGAGCGCGACGATCGTGCGATAGCTCCACGCCGCGCCCGCGCCGGCCGCTGCGACGAGCAGCGCCGCGACGGCGAGCGGCCAGCGCCGCCGCCGCGCGAGCGCGCGCGTCAGTACTCGCCCCTTCAACTCCGGGGGCGGCGTGCGCGGCGGCGCCACCATACCGAGCCAATCCGTCATGCCAACCAATCCTCCAGGTCTCCCAACCCGCTCGCCAGCTTCTGATGCGCGCTCCGCAGCCGTGTCTTGACCGTCCCCAGGGGTTGCCCGAGCCGGCGTGCGATCTCCCGGTGGGAGAGGCCCTCGAAGTACGACAGCATCACGACCCGCCGCTGCTCCTCGGGCAGCGCGGCGAGGGCGGCGTGCACCGCGCGGTGCAGCGGCCATCCCGGCACCGACGCCTCGTGCAGCGTCGGCGCGGCAACCGCCTCGCCCGCGGCGGCCCGCGCCTGTTCCCACCGCTCGGCCTTGCGCCACCAGCGACGGCGGCGGCGCACGCCATCGAGCGCTCGGTGGCGCGCGATCGAGAGGATCCACGGCACGAGCGGTCCCCGGCGTGCGTCGTGCTGGCCGACATGGCGCCACACCTGCACGAACACGTCCGCTACGACGTCTTCCGCCTCGGCTGCGTCCCCTAGGATGCGGTAGGCGAGCCCCAGGACCCAGGGTGCGAGCAGGTCGTATAGCTCCGCCAGCGCGCGCTCGTCCCGCGCCTTGAGCCGCCGTACGAGCTCGCGCTGCGCCTCTTGACTAAGACGTTTTGGCGAGGTCACTTAGATTCGGATACTAGCGAGGAGGGCAAGCAAATCCAGCCCTCGGCGTGTATTTTGGAGGATCGAACAGACGCACCTGACCCACCCCCCCGCGGCGGCCATCGTTGGCCTCCTCGCCGCGCATCCCAGCCCCAGCCAGGACGCGCAGTCCGATCCCGACCGCACGGTTGCCGGGGGCGGCCCGTTGCCCGCGGGCTGGCGCGCGCAGAGGGACCGTGATCGGCCGCTCGGCGTCGCGACAGCGGAGCTCGACGTCCCGGGCCTGGCGGGGTACGCGGTTGCTCTCAACCTCGACGCGCCCATCGGCGCGCTCGCGGTTCACAGGAGATAGCGCATGGAGACCGGGATGGCGTGTCGCGACGAGAGTGGCGACGAGCGGTTCTCGTTTGAAGCGTTCACGCGTCATCCGTTCTTCACCGACGTGAATCGGTGGATCGTAGAGCGCGTCATCTGCCCCGGCCGCCGCAAAATCGTCGACTTGGGGTGCGGGCCTGGGGCGGTCACGAAGCTCATTCTCGAGCGGCTGGGCGACGCGCGCAATGCCGAGGTGATCGGGATTGACCCGTCGCCGTCGGCGCTCTCCCGCGCCCGGGCGGCGATCCACTCCAAGGTCGTCCAGTTCATCGAGGGCAGCGCCGAGTGGGTATCGCGACTCGTCTCCTCCGCGGACGCGATCGTGTTCCTGAACGCGATCCACCTCGTCCCCGACAAGGCGCAGGTCATCGGCGAGATCCGCAAGGCCTTGAAGACCGACGGCGTGTTTGCCTTCAACACCACCTTTTTCCACGGAGCCTACGTGGAGGGCACCGCGGGGTTCTGGCGGCGCTGGGTCGTGCGCGCAGTGCAAGTCCTGCGCGAGCGCGGTTTCGAGGTGCAACACTCGGCGTCGGCCCACGCCGTCGCCCGGCGGTTTCTCTCGGCCGATGAGTACGCCGAGTTGTGCGTCCAGGCCGGGTTCAACCGGCCCGCCGTCGAGCTGGTGCGCATCGAAATGCCGCCGGAGAGCCTGGAAGACATCGGACGCTTCTCGCTGTTCATCGAGGGTGCCCTCCCCGGTGTGCCGCTCGAGGAGGGCGCGAGCGCGTTGAATGAGGGGCTGCGCCGCACGTTGGACGAGACTGGGATGCGCTCGATTCAGCGCAACTGGCTCGAATGCGTCGCGACGGCCGTCTAAGCGGCGTCGACTACAAACTCGAGGTGCCGGTGCGCGTCTCGTAGCGCGCCGTCCACGGCCTCGGGAGTCTCCCCTCGCGCGAAGATGAACCCCGGGTAGCGGGCCCCTTCGGGCCAAGGTCGAAGCGCCTCGCCCGGATGCGCCATGATGGTCACGTCCTCGACGAGCGGCACGGCACGCGCCGCCGCGATCCCCCGTACCTCCCGCAACACGCCGGCCCCCGGCACCGGGATCATCATTACTCCCGCAGCCTGCGGCTCGCGCTCGAGCGCCGGGAGTGCGAGGCCGAGCGCGTGGCCGATCACGACCTCTTCGAGCGACACCACGGCGCGTCCGGCTCGTGCGCCCACGGACTGAAACCGCAACGCCCCGCTGCAGCGGCCCCCGATCGGCCGCGCCGCGAGCTCGATGAGCCAAGGGCCGCGCTGGTTGGTGCGCAGCTCGGCGTGCACCGGTCCCTCACGGAGCCCCAGGGCAGCAGCGGCCCGCGCCGCGCAGTCGGCAATGGCTCGCTGCGTAGCCGCCGGCAATCGCGACGGGGTCAGGTAGATCGTCTCTTCGAAATAGGGGCCGTCGAGCGGGTCGGGCTTATCGAACAGGGCGAGGACCTCGAGCCGCCCGTCCACGAGCACGCCCTCGAGCGCAGTCTCCGGGCCCGGCACGAATTCCTCGACCAAGATCCGGCGGGCAGGCTCGCCGCAGGCCGCCGCGTCGGGCTCCGCCAAGATGCGGCGCAGCCGCTCGAAGGCGGCCGCGAACGCCGGCTCTCCGTCAGCGCGGATCACGCCGCGACTCGCGGCGAGGCGGAGCGGCTTGAGCACGCACGGGTAGCGGACCCGCGCGGCGAGGAGCTCGGGATCCTCGTCCACCCGATGCAGCGCGAAGCGCGGCACCGGGACGCCCGCGGCGGCGAGGATCGTGCGCTGCTCGTGCTTGTCCCGCGCCGCCTGCGCGGCGGCCACGGGGTTTCCGCGTAGGCCCAGCCGGGTGGCGATCGCCGCCGCCACAACCGCCGTGTCGTCGTCCACGCCCACGACGCCGGCGAGCGGGTGCGTGGCCGCGAATGCCGCCGCCTGTTCCGCCGCCCGCACCGGATCGGCGAGATCGAGCGTGACGAGGCCTCGGGGGTTCGCCTGCTGGAACGTGCTCGGCCGTTCCGAGGCGACCGCCAACTCGACGCCGAGCCGGCGCGCCGCGTCGAGAAACGCAGCCGTCCGGTACGTAGCCGTGGGGAGCAGCAGCAGGAGTCGGGGTGGGCGCGACAGGTTACTTCTTGGAGGCGGCGAAGTACGGGTTCGAGCCCGCGGCGTGATCGGTGATATCGACGATGCCCTTCACTTCGGGAACCTCTTGGTGCAGCATGGCCTCGATTCCCTGGCGGAGGGTGACGTCCGCCATGCCGCAGCCTTGACAGCCGCCCGCCATGCGGACCATCACGACCGCATCCTGGACGTCGATCAGCTCCACCCGACCGCCGTGCCCTGCCACCATCGGGTTCACCTGGCGCTCAAACAGGTCCGCGACCCGCTCGTACAGGGCATCGTCGTCAGCTACGGCGGCTACGGCCGCGGCTGGCTTGGGCGCCACCGCCTGGCCGCTCGCCACCGCCGCGCGGATCGCCTGGCCGACCGCTTTCCCAACTACCTGCCACGGGGTCGCGCTGCGTTTGACCACGGTCACCAGGTTCCCCGACACGATCACCTCGGCCACGCCGGCCCCGGGGATCGCGAAGATCGCCTCGGCGAGCGGCGAGCCGCTCGCCTCGTCGACCGAAGCGAAGCGCCGCACGCCGCCGGCATGCAGCGGTTCGCTCACGACGAACTTGCAGCGCCCGCCGTCAATCGGCTCGGCCGTGATCCGGAGGTCGGTCGCGCTCATCCTCAGAACCTAACGCCTGAGGCAACCCGGGGGGAACGCCCCGGAGATCGGCGGGCGCTCATGCTCCCGTCGACGCGGGCACCGGGCGCAGCTGCCGCGCGGCCTGCACCAGGTTGCGCAGCGCCGCCAGCGTCTCCTCCCAGCCACGCGTCTTCAAGCCGCAGTCGGGGTTGACCCAGATCTGGCGGTTGTCGAGCACCTCCTGCATGCGCTTCAGCGCCTGCGCGATCTCGGCGGTGCTCGGGACCCGGGGGGAATGGATGTCGTAGACCCCCGGGCCGATTTCGTTCGGATAGTGGTACTCCTTGAATGCCTCGAGCAGCTCCGATCCGGAGCGCGCGTTCTCGATCGAGATGACGTCGGCGTCCATCTTCTCGATCACGCGGACGACGTCGTTGAACTCGCTATAGCACATGTGGGTGTGGATCTGGGTCGCATCCGCCACCCCGGCCGTCGCGAGCCGGAACGCGTTCACCGCCCACTCGAGGTAGGCGGGCCAGTCGGCCCGGCGGAGCGGCAACCCCTCTCGCAGCGCCGGCTCGTCGATCTGGATCACCCGGATCCCCGCGACCTCGAGATCTTTCACCTCGTCGCGGATCGCCAGCGCCAGCTGTTTCGCGGTCTCGGCGCGCGGTTGATCGTCCCGCACGAACGACCACTGCAGGATCGTCACCGGGCCGGTCAACATTCCCTTCACCGGGCGGGCGGTCTTGGACTGGGCGAAGGTGCTCCAGCGTACCGTCATCGCCCTGGGCCGCGAGACGTCGCCGTAGATGATAGGCGGCTTCACGTAGCGCGTGCCGTAGGACTGCACCCAGCCGTGCTCGGTGAACGCGAATCCCTCGAGCTGCTCGCCGAAGTACTCCACCATGTCGTTGCGCTCGAACTCGCCGTGCACGAGCACATCGAGGCCGAGCTCTTCCTGCAGCTTCAGGGTCCGGGTGATCTGCTCGGCGATGAAGGCGTCGTACTCGACCGCGGTCATCGTGTGCTCGTGCAGCTTCTTGCGCGCGGCGCGCACTTCGGCCGTTTGGGGGAACGACCCGATGGTCGTGGTGGGAAAGAGCGGCAGCCGCAGCTGCTTCTTGCGGCGTTCGGCGTACGGTCCGGCGCGGCGCATGTCGCGCTCGGTCACCCCGCGCGCGCGCTGTTTCACCGCCGGGTTGTGGATGCGCCGCGAGGTCCCGCGCCCCGCGAGCGCGCGCGCGTTCGCTTCGAGCGCGCCCGCGACGCTGTCCCGCCCGTCGCGCAGCGCCCGCGCGAGGGTCGCGACCTCCGCCAGTTTCTGCTTCGCAAACGCGAGCCAGCCCTTGAGCTCGGTGTCGAGCCGGCGCTCGAGCTCGAGATCAATAGGCACATGGAGCAGCGAGCACGACGGCGCAACCCAGAGCTGCGCGGCCCCGGCCCGCTCGAGCGCATCTTCGAGCCGGCGCAGGGTGGTGCTCAAGTCCGCCTTCCAGATGTTTCGCCCGTCGATCACGCCGAGCGACAGCACCTTGCCGTCCCGCCCGCCGCCGACCGGCCACGCCGCTAGCAGCGACGCCAGCCGTTCGCCGGAGCGCACCGCATCCACATGCAGCCCCGCGACTGGCAACTCGAGTGCCGTGGCGAGGTTGTCGTCGAGCGCCGCGAAATAGGTGGCGACGAGGAGCTTCGCTTTCGGCACCCGCTCGGCGAGGTAGCGGTACGCGCGCACGTACGCGGCCCGCTCCGCCACGCTGCGATCGAGCGCCAGGGAGGGTTCGTCGAGCTGGGTCCACGTGGAGCCCGCGGCGACGAGCCGCGACAGGGCTTCGGCGTACACCGGGAGCAGGGCGTCGAGCAGCGTGAGGCGATCGAACCGGGCGGTGCGCGTCTTCCCGAGCAAGAGGAACGTGACCGGCCCGAGCAGGACCGGTTTCGTCTGGATGCCCAGCGCCTTCGCTTCGAGGAACTCATCCACCGGCTTGGAGGACGAGAGCCGGAACGCTTGCCCCGGCTCGAACTCGGGGACGATGTAGTGGTAGTTCGTGTCGAACCACTTCGTCATCTCCATCGCCGTCACGTCCCGCCCCCCCGACTGCACCCCCCGCGCCATCGCGAAGTAGGTGTCCAGGTCGACGGGCCCGCCGTTCCAGCCATAGCGCTTGGGCACGGCGCCCACCAGCGCGCAGGTGTCCAGCACGCGGTCGTAGTAGGAGAAGTCGTTCGACGGGATGAGGTCGATCCCCGCGTCCTGCTGCAGCCGCCAGTGCCGGGCGCGCAGCTCGGCACCCGTCTTGAGCAGATTCGCGAGGGTGACCTTGCCGCTCCAATAGCCTTCGGTGGCGCGCTTGAGCTCGCGGCCCGCACCAAGCGAGGGAAAGCCGAGATTGTGGGAGATGGGCATAGGGAGTGGAATCTAGCGCGGGCGGGAAGCGAGGGGAGCCCCGAGCGGCGGCCGCGGGTCGGCGCGGGCGACGACCGGCGGGATGGTGGTGGTAGTGATTGGACCCTAGTCTATAGGGTCCTTCACCGGGGTGCGCTATGGGCAAGATCAACTGGGGTCGGGTCGTGCTGGGTGGGCTGCTCGCCGGACTGGTGCTGAACATCGGCGATTATGTGCTGTACGGCGTGTGGTTGCGTCCGGATTTCGCCGCCACCATGCAAGCGCTCGGCAAATCGCCCAGCGCGATGGACAGCCTGGTCCCCTTGTTCGTCGTCGTCGACTTCGTCTACGGGATCGGCCTGGTGTGGTTGTACGCCGCCATCCGGCCGCGCTACGGCGCCGGGGTGAAGACGGCCGTCATCGCGGGTGTGGCCGTGTGGGTTTTCATTAGTCTGCTGCGCTCGATCAGTGAGGCGCCGATGGGTCTGTTCCCGCAGCGGGTCTACACGCTCGGCACGTGCGTGACGTTGATCGAGTACGCCATCGCTGGCGCCGCAGGCGCCTACTTCTACAAGGAAGTTTAGTAAACAAGTGGAGGGGTGCAGCGCGCTGCGCCCCTCCGTCGCCACCCACCGCGCCCGCTTTGAGAATCAGGGCGTGCAGTTGACCGCTAGACCGCGCGCGGCGCACTCGGGATCCGGCACCGGCATCACTTTCGCCACGTTGCCGCCGGTGGGCGGTGCCTTGGGGATGTCCCCCATCCGGCCGAACCGCCGGGCATCGATCCACCGCGTGCCCTGCTCCCACAAGAGCGAGTAGCGGCGGTTGTAGAGCAGCTCCTTGACGAAGACGCTGTCGGGACTCGCGATCGTCAAGGGGATGGACGCCGTGGGGGCGAGCTTCCCTGAGTTCACGCGTACCGAATCCAGGTCCGCCAGGGCCGGGGCCTTACTGCCGGTGAACCATTCGGCCTCGGCGCGCAGCAACACCAGCTCCTCGTCCCGGATGACGGGTACGGGACGCGCTGGATCGGCATTCCCGCTCGTGAAGTAGATGGTGAATTTCTGCTTACCCGGGATCTCCGCGATGCCGCCCAGGACCTGCGTGTCGACCGCGGGGACGATCTTGTCGATCACGCGCTGGTCTGGCAGCCCGCCAACCTGGCGTTGGGCGTCGACGCTGTCCGAGGGGTGGGCGTAGTAGGTGAACCCGTTGAGCGGCTCCGAGAGACCGTTGGGCGCATCCCCCGCAGCGTTCGAGAAGTCGAAGTACGCCCCCTTCTTGAAGTTCGCCGGTGGGCCGCTGAGGAACGAGGCGGCGAGGTCGGCGAGCGCGGCGGTGTAGCACGCGGTCCCGCACCCAGCGGCCGTGGCGCGCAGCACGCGCGCCTTTGCCGCCAGGGCGCGGTTGAATTGGACGAACAGGGCCGGACTGCTGAAGTCCAGGGCGTTGGGCGCCAGGCCCGAGAACCCTTGTGGCACGCTGAAGGGAAAAGCGGTGCTCCCGGCGCGCGTGAGGTCGGCCCTGGCCGAATCGAGCAGCAGCAGGATGTGCCCGTACACGCTGTCGCGCCGGGCGAACGGCGCCGGTGGCGCCGAGATCGGCAGGTCAACGGCGATCGGCGCGCCAAGCGAATCGCGCGTCTCAATCACGTACAGGAAGGCGAGCGCCGCCATGGTGTTCGCCATAGCGCGGGACGCGGCTTTTTCGGCGCTGGACACTCGCGCCGTATCGATGCTCGCTAGCGCTGCCAGGTAGATGTTGACATCGCGAATCGCGGTGTAGCGGCCGCCCCACAAGGCCCCGCCGAACCCGCTGCCAATCAGCGCGGAGAGGAAGTACGGCTCCTGATAGTCCGGCTGGTTGTTCCCGGACAGGTTGATGCCCTCGCGCCCCAGTGACCCGAGCCGCCACACCACCCCCTGGATGTCGCCTCGCGCGTTCGCGAAGATGCCGGTGGCTGCCGCGGCCAGCTTGGCGCGTGTGGGGTTGGTCACCAAATCTTCCAGATTCGGCTGGTTCGTGTTCGGCACGTCGAAGAAGCTCGAGCAGGCGGCGGCGACGAACAGCGCGCCCGCGGCGGCACCCACCGCCGCCAGGCGGCGCATGTGCACGGTCGTGGTCGTTGTCATGGTCAGAACCCCGCCGTGATCGAGAAGTAGAAGCTGCGCATCGGCGGATACGGGCCGAGGTCGATGTTCCGCGAGATGGCTTGTTGCCCGAAGTTGCTCTCCTCGGGATCGTAGCCGAAGTAGTTGCTGATCAGCACCAGGTTCCGGCCGGTGATGCTCGCGCGGGCATTGCGGGCGCCGATCCAGCTCGCCCAGCGCTCCGGCAGCTCGACCGCGAGGCTCGCCTCGCGGAGCTTGAGGAACGTGGTGGATTGCACGAAGGGCGGCGCGATCCCCCACACGTTGCAGGCATCAAAGCGGGCTCGGCCCGCTGTGGTCGCCTGGTCGGGAGCGAGCCCATTGCAGTCGTAGAGCGACAACGTCTGGTTCTGCTCGACGCCACCATACTGCCAGTCCCACAGCATCGAGAAGGACAAGCGGCGGTACGTCACGTCGTTCAGGAAGGACCACCGGAAGCGCGGGTTGGCCTGGCCGAGGTAGCGTGTAACCAGCGCCCCGCCACCACCGGCCACCGTATCCGTGCCGATGATCTGCGTGATCGGCTGCCCCTTCTGGATGAAGAACTCGCCGAACGCGAGCCCGAACCCCGCGATGGGCGGCCGGAAGCCGCACACCGTGGCTCCTGTTTGACAAATGCCGCCCAAGTCTTGCACGCGATTCTTGAGCGATGTGAACGTCGTGCGGAAGATCCAGTTCAGGTTCTGAGTCTGGACGGGCGTGACACCCCCGGCAATCTCGATTCCTTCATTCCACAACACGCCGCCGTTGAAGATCCGGGTGCCGTATCCGCTCGACGGGGCCGGCGTGCTCTGTAGCAGCAAGTCGTACGTATGCCGCGAATACCCGGTCACCTCAAGCGTGGCGCGCCCGTGCCACAGCTGCGCGTCCACGCCGGCCTCGAATTCCTTGAGATGCTCGGGCGTGATATCCGACGCGCCGGCCGTCCCCTGGATCACCGTGCCGGCACTGCCACCGATGACGGCGGTCGTGAGCGTCGTAAACTTCTGGCCGAACAGGGGTTGGTTTCCCGTCTCGCCGTAAGCACCGCGCACCTTGAGCTCCGTGCCCTCCCCCATCAGGTTCGGGAACCGATAGGAGGCCGCCGCCTTGGGATAGAGGAAGTACTTGTGGATATCCCCGTTGGCGCTCGAGCGCTCCGCCCGGAACCCCGCCGTGAGCAGCAGTCGCTCATGGAGCGTGAGAAACTCTTCCTGCCCGTATAAGGCGAGCGTGCGCTCCTGGGCGTTGATTTCGAACGGCGACTGGAGAACCGAAGCCTGATCGATGTTCGACTGGCCCGGTAGGAGCCCTTTGGCAACGACGCGGGCGCGCCCGATCTCGCGGTCCTCGACCTGAATGCCCGCGGAGGTCGTGGCTTTGAAGGAGCCGCTCGAGGGTGTATAGGCGTCGATCGCGTTGAGGTTCCAGTTCCACTGCCGGCTGTCGGCGTTGGAGAGCGCCGACGTGCCCGGGTTCGTCTGCGTCTGCTCGTAGAACAGCTCGGGCGGTGAGATCACGACGGCCTTCTGCTGGAACAGGTCCACCCCGCCCTGCCCGACGAGCTGCAGGTTGTGGTGAATCGTCTGGAGGGCTTGCCAGGTCAGCGTGGCCCCGCCCGTGAAGCGGTAGACCGTCTCCGTGTTCTTGGCGAGGGCGGCGGTCTGGACCGGGTTCGAGCCGAGGTAGGTGATCGCCGGCGCCGGATACACGCCGTTCCGCGGCAAGACGTTCAGGAAGGACGGCACATAGGCGATGGCGTAGGTCACGCTCGCGCCGTTGTTGTCGTTGTTGGTGAACCCCTTGTCGGTCGCGGTCCGGTTGAACGCGGTCGAGACGCTCAGCTTCAGGCGGTCCGAGAACGTCTGGTCCAGATTGGCACGGAGGTTCTGGCGCTCGTCAAACGTGTTCCCGACGATGCCGCCGTCCCGTTTTGAGCTCCCCGCCAGGAAATACCGTGTGTTCTCCGTGCCGCCGCCCACGTCCAGGTCGGTCTCGTAGGCCAACGGCTTCGTGTCGGTGATCTCCTTCAGGTGGTCGTAGAACGGCACCTGGCCGCCCGCCACGTAGGACTGGATGGTCGCCAGGTGGTACGGGAACGTGTCCGTGGTGCTGAACGCCCGGGTTCCCGGTCCGCGCAACAGCTCGGAGAATCCCATCCGCTGGGTGATGTTCGCCCGCGGCTTCCCTGCCTTGCCGCGGTTCGTCTTGATGATGATCACGCCGTTCGCGGCCTTGGAGCCGTAAATAGAGGACGCCGCGGCCCCGCGCAACACTTCGATCGACTCGACGTCGTCCGGGTTGAGGTCGGCGAGTCGGTTGACGGGGTCGTCCTGCTGCTCCCCGGATCCGCGGTTAGAGGAACTGCGGGTGACGGTGAAGAGGCCCGTCGGCAGCGAAGCGTCGCTGTAGATCACGCCGTCCACCACGAACAAGGGGTCGGGCGAGCCGATCACCGTGTTGCTGCCGCGGATCTGGATCTGGGTCCCTCCACCCGGCGCGCCGGAGTTCTGGCTGATGATCGCGCCGGGCACGCGGCCCGCGAGCGCCCGATCCAGGGCTGGCGACGGGACGCGCGAGACTTCCTCGCCGGAGACCTGCGTCGTTGCCATCGCGGCGTTGCGCCGCTCGATGCCGGTCACCTGGCCGGTGACGACGACCGCCTCGAGGTTGAACACATCCGGCTCGAGCGAGACGTCGGCCGTGTTCTGGTCCGGCGCCACGGCGACTTCCTTCCGCTTGAACGCAATGCGGCGGAACACGAGCGTGACGGTCGCCGCGGGCGCCGCGATCGCATAGCGACCATCGGCGTTCGTCACGGCCGCGAACGCGGTGCCGGTCTGGGACACGGCGACGCCCGCCACGGGCTCGCCCGTCGCCGCGCTCACGCGCCCCGTGATCTGGCGCTGCTGCGCCGACGCCGGAGCCACGCCGACGAGTGTCGACAGCAACAGTGTCCAAACAGAAAAGTGCTTTCCCACGATCCCTCCTCGAAGAGTGCGACGAAATTCAGGACGGGCCGCACGATGCAGCCCATATGCTGCCGTCCGAAACCCGATACCGCAAGACGGGCGGGCCGTTGCGGGGAGCGACAACACACGCCGGCGGAGGCATAAGAAAACCGCCGCACGCTCCGAGCGGGCCCGGCGGTTTAGCGGTCGCGTGGGGCTATCGCCGCCCCCGCACCTCGAAGCTGCTGATCGGCAGGGTCGAGTCCACCACGTCTTTCGGAATGCCCGCGCTCGCGCACCCCGTTACACCCGGCTCCGCGCGCGCAGGCCGGCGTACGCGCCTGGCCCCGCGACCGCGAGTAGGCCGGCGACGAGCACGCCCGGAAGGCCGATCGCGCGGCTCCGCACCTCGAGCACCACCGCCGCCACGAGCACCAGCACGGGCAGCGACCCGAGGGCCACGAGCGCCGGCACGCCCGCCGGCACGCGGAACGCGCCCCGCAAACCGGGCTCCACGCGGCGCAGCTCGATCAGCGCGGCAAACTCGAGCGCCAGGGCCGCCGTGTAGAGCAGCACGTCCCCGGCGAGCAGTCCGCCGAACGGCAGCAGCGCGAACACGGAGTACGCCACCGCCGAGACGAGCACCGCGGTGCGGGGCGTGCCCCGCGCGTCCGTCCGGGCGAGAGCCGCCGGCAAGAAGCCGTCTTGTGCGAGCACCAACGGAATGCGCGAGTACGCCAGGAGCAGCGCGTTGAATAGGGCGAAGGCACTCACCATCCCCGCCACCGCCAGCCAGGGACCGAGCCACGGTCCCGCGACCGAGACGGCGAGCGCCGGCCAGGCGCCGTCGGTCCACGCGGTCCAGCGCGTCAACGCCAGTGCCGGAACGATCGACACCAAGTACACCACCGTCACGAGCGGCAGGGCCCGCGCGAGGGCCGTGGGATAGGCCGTCGTCGCGTGCTCGATCTCGCCGCCGAGCGTCGACGCGTTGTCCCACCCCGAATAGTTCCAGATGCTTTGCGACACGCCGATTCCGAGGGCGCCGACGAACGACGCCCCGGCGGCATGAAACGGCGTCAGGGAGATCGGCACGGCGCGCCCCGCCGTGAGCCAACGGAACAGCGCGACGGCCGCAAGCACGCCGAAGGGCGCGAGTACCGTCGCTACGAACCAGCGCGACGCCGTCCCCACCACGCGCGTGCCGCGCAGGTTCAGCCAGGTCGCACCCCAGATGAGCGCGAGCGCGACGAGCCAGGCACCGAGCCCGGTGAGTCGGGGCGCGAAAAACCGCAGGTACTGGATCAGCAGGACCGGGTAGATCGCCATGTCCATGAGCGAGTAGACCCAGGACAGCCAACCGTTCCAGAACCCCCAGAACCGGCCGAACGCCCGTTTGACCCACTGGTAATAGCCGCCCTCGACCGGCAGCATCGAGGCCAGCTCGCCGATCAGCAGGGCCTCGGGGACG
>Ga0209701_10000098_pt1 | contig 39760 bp, 36 predicted proteins | sample CZO8metaG_4_FD_188356 | JGI IMG/M metagenome (GOLD analysis project Ga0209701, IMG submission 188356) | Vadose zone soil microbial communities from the Eel River Critical Zone Observatory, Northern California, USA - CZOApr15con2H3.8 metaG... | ecosystem: Environmental > Terrestrial > Soil >... | reverse complement strand
GTCAAAACGGTAGGTTACGACACAAGGGACGACACAAAACCGCTGGGAGGAGCCATTCTCTCTTTGCAAACTCTTGAAAGGAATGGCGGGGACGACGGGACTCGAACCCGCGGCCTCTGCCGTGACAGGGCAGCGTTCTAACCAACTGAACTACGTCCCCAACCTGATTTGATTGTATCAAAGGTTTTTCGCGCACCCGGTGTTTGATGCTTTTTGTCTGAGAAAGCTCCGAAGGCTGGCATCATTTCCCGCAACTACGCCTCAGGGCGCTAAACAAATAATGGCGCTCAAGAGGCCAGATAGCCGCATTACCGCCGACACTTCCCTTCCTCGCCCTTTTCGCCAACAATAGAGGTTTCTGTGCTTGAAGCTGCCGCCAACCCGACCCGCATTACCATGGCGATGGCGATTGAGCGTTACTTCAACGTAGCGCTCTATCTGCTGGTGCTCACCGGCTTCGGCACGCTGGCCTCGACCGGCGGCCTGGATCTGCTGGCGGTCGTTGTGGTGGGTTGCGCCCTCATCATCCGTGGCTACCACCTGATCACGCATCAGCAGTTTACGATTCCTGAGCGCTGGACCACCTACCTGACGCTGTTCTACGTCGCTATTTATTTCGCGGACTATTTTTTCGTGTCGGGCAGCTTCCTGGTGGCGACTGTCCACCTGGTTTTGTTCGGCATGGTGATTCGCCTGTTCTCGCTGCAGCGAGCGCGCGACCATTTCATGCTGGCGGTGCTGTCGTTTCTCATGGTGCTTGCGGCCGCGGTGCTCACTGTGGACAGTGTATTTCTGTTCTGTTTCGCTGGATTCCTGCTGGTCGCGGTCATCACTTTCGTCCTGATGGAGATGCGCCATTCGATTGCGGAAGACCATGGGCGCGCGCAGGAACCGAAGAACACCGCACCTTACCGCCGCATGGCGAATGTTTTGCTCGCGACCGCACCGATGCTGATGCTGATGATCCTGGCGGGAGCATCTCTGATTTTCTTTCTGCTGCCGCGGGTTTCATCTCGCTATCTGAGCGCTTATGCTCCCGGCAGCGATCTTTCCACTGGTTTCAGCGACCGCGTGCAATTGGGACGGATCGGTCAGATTCAGCAGTCCAGCGCCGTGGTCATGCACATCCAGATCGATAACGATCTCGAGGGCGCCTACGATCTAAAGTGGCGCGGCGTCGCCCTGAGTCAGTTTGACGGGAGAGTCTGGTCGAATCCTTTCGCACAAACCGACCTTAGACGCTCGGGAAATGGAAGCTATCGTCTGGGGACGGTGGCTGGCGAGACTGCCCCTTTCGGTATCCCAGGCCGCAAGGTCCACTACCGCGTCCTGATGGAGCCACTCGGGACCAATGTTTTCTTCCTGGCAGAAAAACCAGCAAGCCTGATTGGCAGCTTCGGACACGTCAGCACCGATGCTGGAGGGGCTGTATTCAACCTTGACGCCGACCATCCTGTCAATCGCTACGAGGCCGAATCGGAACTGGGCGAGCCCGACGCGAGCGAATTACGACTGACGCCCAATACCGTCCCTGGCAGCCTGGCGTCTTACCTCACCTTGCCGCCGCTCGATATTCGTATTTCGAAGCTGGCGGAAGAAATCACCGCTTCAGCTCCCAATAACTATGACAAGGCCGTAGTGATGGAGCGCTATCTGCGCACGCGCTTTGGATACACACTGGATCTGCCTCGCAGCGCCCAGCGCGACCCGCTGGCCAATTTCCTGTTCGAGAGGAAGAAGGGACACTGCGAATACTTTGCCAGTTCCATGGCCGTGATGCTGCGTTCGCTGCGCATTCCGTCCCGCATCGTCACCGGTTTCCGCGGGGGCGAATTCAACGATCTCACCGGTCAGTATGTAGTGCGCGCCAGCAACGCGCATTCCTGGGTCGAGGCTTACTTCCCCGGCTACGGTTGGGTCAGTTTCGATCCGACCCCGGGCGGGAGTCTCGAGACTCACTCCGGCTGGTCGCGAATGCTTCTTTATGTGGATGCCGCTGCTTCATTCTGGCGGGAATGGGTGATCAACTATGACGTCACCCACCAGCGTTCTCTTGGAGAAGGAGCGGGCCAAAGCAGCCGTCGCCTTTACAACGATCTGCGCCAGTGGTATGCCCGGAACTATCAGTCTTTGCTGAACTCGGCCCGGCGGACTCACCAGCAGATTACACACTCTCCAGGTCGCTGGATCGGCGGCAGCCTGGCAGTGACGGGGTTCCTCATCATCCTGATCAATCTCCGCCACATTCTGCGCGCGTTCGCGAATCGCAGGCTACGGGCGCACCCAGATCGCGCACCGCGCGAATCCGCCACGCTCTGGTACGACCGGATGCTGCGCCGGCTGGCACGGCGCGGCTGGCGTAAGACTCCAGCGCAAACGCCCCACGATTTTGTGGCCGCCATTCAGGAGCCGGTTCTGCAGAGCAAGGTCGCCACTTTTACTCGCGCATACGAATCCGCCCGTTTCGGACAGTCCATGGACGATGCCCGCGCCTTGCCTGAACTGTTTGAGGAAATTACGACCGGGGAGCGCTAGTCTAGAAACGCCGGATAACCCCGCCACCCACGTAGTAATTGTGCTGCCGGCTGCGCACGGTCGTGACATTCAGATCAGGGACGCCGGAATAAAAATCGCGCGCTTCAAGACGAAAGCCCCACTTCTCCCAAGGCCAGACATCCAACCCTGCGCCGATCTGAAAGATTCCGGTACTGGTACTGGTCTTGCCCGGGTTGGGCCCGCCGAAGACCAACTGGTTCGACTGCTTGAACAAACCATAACCACCGCCGACGCTGACCCAGGGCGACACACTCTCCCCGGAGAAAAAGTTCACCCGCACCGCGGGAGTCACGAAGAACGACTGGTAACCTTCCGGGATCAGATTTTGGCCCGTGTTCAGATCCATGTCGTACGCATACGCGACAGGCACTTCGCCCGATATTCCGAAAATGCCATAGGTCTTGAGCAAGCGGCTGTAGTTGCCGCCGATCGTCAGACCATTGCCAAAGTGAACGTTCGGGTTGTTGAAATTCGCGCCCACGATTCTCTGCGAGCTGACGAAAGTGCGCCCCAGCGTGGCTGAAATCTCGTTCCGCTGCGCGAAAGCGCTGGAAGGGAGAATTACGGCACACACGATCAGAGCGGCGAGGCGTTTAGGCGACATCTCTCCTCCGGAGTTTGAGGGATGTAGTTTATTTTCCTAAGAGTAGCATGCGGCCAACCCCTTCGGTCGAAACAAAAGTACCGTTCGTGGTGCGGACCCCCGCCAGCCCACGCCAGCAACTCCATGCGCGCCGGATGATAAAATCGAGGAGTCTCCTTTTCCGTTGATTGTTCTCCAGTGCCTGCACAGAAAAACATTTCCGTGACCACGGGGCATGCTGCCCCTGCCAAGGTTGGTTTCGTCAGCCTGGGCTGCCCCAAGAACCTCGTCGACAGCGAGGTCATGATGGGTATGCTCGCTCACGCGGGCGCAGACCTTACATCTGCAGCTGAGGACGCCGACGTGATCGTGGTCAATACCTGCTCGTTTATCGGCAGCGCACAGCAGGAGTCGGTGGATACCATTCTCGAAATGGCTCGGCACAAAACCAGCGGTAAAGCGAAGAGGTTGGTTGTCGCCGGCTGCCTGGTCGAGCGCTTTCGCGACGAGATTCTAAAGAACATCCCAGAGGTAGACGCGGTCGTCGGAACCGGCGAACTGGAGCGGATTCTTTCTGCGACCGGCGTGGCGCGAGCCACGCCCGCGCCGAGTCCATTCACGATCCTGACCTCGCGCGCCGAGGGCGACCACCGGCGGCAACAGGGACGCTTCGCGCGCGATTCCTGGGACGGTGCCATCGCCGATCTTCCCAACTATCTTTACGATGACGCCACGCCGCGCGTTCTCGCGACACCCGGATATACGGCCTACATCAAGATCGCCGAGGGCTGCGATCATCCCTGCACGTTTTGCATCATCCCGCAGCTGCGCGGACAATTCCGTTCGCGGCGTTTTGAGTCAGTGATCGCGGAAGCAGAGCGACTGGCTCAGTCGGGCGTGCGCGAGATCACTCTGATCGGCCAGGACACGACCTGTTACGGCGAAGACTTTGGTTTGAAGGATGGCCTCGCCTTGCTGCTGGAGAAGCTGTCCGGCATTGAGGGACTGCGCTGGATCCGTTTTCTCTACGCCTATCCCAACAAGATCACCGGCCGCCTGCTCGAAACCATTGCCGCGCACGACAACATTTGCTCGTATATTGACGTCCCTCTGCAGCACGCTTCGGCTTCAGTTCTGAAGCGCATGAAGCGCGGCGGCGGAGCGGATCTGTTCCTGCGCTCGATCGAGAAGATGCGGCGTACGATTCCCAACCTGACTTTGAGGACTTCGTTCGTTGTGGGCTTTCCTGGTGAAACCGACAAGGAATTTGACGAACTTTGCGAATTCACTAAAGTGGCAGGATTCGACTGGATGGGCGCGTTCGGTTACTCTGACCAGGAGGGCGCTGGGGCTTTCGATCTCGAGAGCAAAGTTTCTGTGCGCGAGATCGAAAGGCGCCGCAAATCGCTCATGTCGATCCAGAAGAAGATCAGCCGCGCGAAGAAAAGAGCCTTCGTCGGCCGCGAGCTGGACCTGCTTCTGATGGGCCCCTCCGAAGAGAGCGACTTGCTCCTCGAAGGTCGCACCACCATGCACGCACCCGAGATCGATGGCAAGGTCTTCGTGAACGACTATCCAGAGGGGTCGGAGCCGCAGAAGGGTCAGTTCTATCGCTGCCGGATCACCGAGGCGCACGACTACGACCTGATCGCCGAGATCGTTTAGCGAGGTCAGAGGTAAGAGGTCAGATTGCAGAGGTGACACCCTTCCTCACTCGCACAGATCTTACTGCTTCAATCTGAATTCTTACTTCTGCAATTGTGCTATGCCGCGCCGGCTCAAACTTCGCTGCCCGATCTGCAAGAAAATAGTCGTTAGCAGCGCGCCCGACTTCCCTTTTTGTAGCGGCCGCTGCCGCGAAATCGATCTTGGAAAGTGGGCCAGCGGAGCGTACGTGATTTCGTCGCCGGTTCAAGATGAAGAAGAAGTCATCAGAGATAGCAACCTCGACGACGAGGACGAAAGTGAGTGAAAGATGTGGCCAAAGTCGTAGTCTTGAATCCCGACCGTAGCGCCGGCGTCCCGCCGGCTGTCGCGGGGGCGTCTCGCCCCCGCTTCGGCGAGGTCAAAATACGCGATCGCGGTCGCCTCCCGCACTGGGAGACCGAGAGTGCAACCTACTTCATCACGTTCCGGCTTGCAGACTCATTGCCCAAGTCCGTTCTTGACCGCATCGAAGCTGAACGACAAGACATCGTCAGCACCGCAAACCAACTGCATCGGTCTTTGACTGCTAGCGAGCGAAAGAAGATACAGCGGCTTTCCGCTCCCGTGATCGAAAACTTTCTCGATCATGGTCAAGGTGCTTGCCACCTCCGAAATCCAGCCATCGCAGATGCAGTGGCGTCAGCGCTGCAGCATTTCGACGAAAAGCGTTATCGATTGTTCGCCTGGTGTATCATGCCCAACCATGTGCATCTCGTCGTTCGGCTTTTTCCCGGTCAAGCTCTAGCGACAGTCGTTCATACCTGGAAGTTTTCAGCGCTAAGGCCGCTAACCGACTCCTTGGATCACGCGGGACATTCTGGCAAAGAGAGTACTACGACCATTTGATCCGAAACGAAGGCGATTTCGAACATGCTCTTGATTACGTTGCGGAGAATCCTGCCAAAAGCGGGACTGACAGATTGGCCCTGGGTATGGGTGTGCGGGCGGGACGCCCGCACGACGGCCGCCGAGGACGGCGGCGCTACAAAGCCACCTGGCTCCTGACACTATGGAATTTCACGACGTGCATCAGAATTCCGTACAGGTATCAGACTGTAGTGCCGGCGTCCCGCCGGCTGTCGCGGGGGCGTCCCGCCCCCGTCCCCCGTTCTGGGCAAGTCTGGTTGCCACGCTGTTCGGAGTCGGCCGTCTGAAACCGGGCCCGGGAACGTGGGGATCGGTCGCCACGGTTATCATCTGGGCGCTAGTGAGCTGGCGTATTCCGCCCGATGCCCGTACTTGGGCGACGATCGCAGCCGCGATCGTGGTCACGATCGTCGGGATCCCCGCCGCCACTCGCGTGGTGCGGGCTTCGGGCTTGAAGGATCCTCAATTTATCGTGATTGACGAAGTTGCTGGCCAGTTGGTGGCGCTGATCGCCGTCCCGCTCGCCTGGAAAACCTTTCTTGCGGGCCTTATACTTTTTCGTGTCTTCGATATTCTGAAGCCGCCGCCGGTGCGTCAATTGGAGCGTTTGCCGGAGGGCTTGGGAGTCGTGGTGGACGATCTTGGGGCTGGGCTCTACGCTCTCATCATCATGCATCTGTTGCTGCACTTTCGACTTCTAACAGGGTAGATAGGCCACCGCTGGAAGGACTCATGAGTATTTCCGGCCGACTGCTAGGCAAGAGAAACGTTAACGGCAAGCCGCATATTGAGGCGGTCGCGCCCAGCTTTGCCCTGCCCGGAGGCGAGGTCCGTATCGTCGGCAGCGGTCTGCGTCCTCCCGAGCTACGCCGGCCGCGCGTGCATTTTGGCGTCATGGAGGGTTCGGTTTTGATCAGCTCTGACGATTTCGTAATCGTGCGCGTGCCGGATGGCGCCGTTTCCGGACCGGTCGTCGTGGGCACCAACGGGCACGTCAGCAATTCGCACTCGATCAAGGTTGCAGTCGCCATCGCCGACAACGTTCATCCCATCACCAATCCTGCGCTCGATCGCGAGGGGAATATTTACGTGACCTTTTCCGGATCGCGCGGACAGAAAGTCCCGGTGGCGATTTTCAAGATCGACACCAATTACGCCATCAAGCCGTTCCTCAATGAAATGATGAATGCGACCGCCATCGCTTTTGATCGCGAAGGACAGATGTACGTCTCCTCGCGCCACGACGAAACTGTGTACAAGGTCGCGCCCAACGGCACCATGTCGTCCTATGCCGAGGGCATGGGCGTCGCGACCGGCATGGCTTTCGACCGGGAACAGAATCTGTACGTCGGCGACCGCAGCGGAACCATCTTCAAGATTGCCCCGGACCGGCAGATCTTTGTCTTTGCCACGCTCGAGCCGAGTGTTTCCGCCTACCACCTCGCCTTCGGCCCGCATGGCGACCTTTTCGTAACCGGCCCTACGACATCCAGTTTCGACTGCGTGCACAAGATCGACCCGCACGGCAGTGTATCGGTGTTCTACCGCGGCTTGGGACGTCCGCAAGGCCTGGCTTTTGACGCCGATGGCAATCTCTACGTCGCCGCTTCCCTCTCCGGCAAGGGTGGGATTGTGAAAATCACCCCCGACGCAAAAGCCAGTCTCCAGGTCTCCGGGCAGGGACTGGTGGGACTGGCTTTCGCGCCGGGCAAGTCCGCGATCCTTGCGACCAACAGCGCGGTCCACCACATTTCTTGGAATATTGCGGGATTGCCGCTGATTGCTGGATGGTGATTAGGGTTCAGTGCGGTAAAGTTGAGAGTCCAACTCTTTCAGGTTACTAATCACTTCTTGTACACCGTCGGACGCGGACCCTTCTCCAGCGTCTCCCGGTCCCAGATCATGCCTTCTCGGGAGTAGGCGGCCAGTTCGAAATCCTGTGTGAGTTCGAGCGCGTCGGTGGGACAGGCGTCTTCGCACAGTCCGCAGAACATACAGCGGCTCAGGTCGTAGGTGAAGGCGGTGAGTTCCTTGCGCCGGGTCTTTTCATTGCGCTCGCTCGTGACCACGATCAGGTTCTCAGGACATGCCAGCGCGCACAGGTCACAGGAAATGCAAAGCGTTTCGTCGGTATCGGGATTGACGTTCAGCCGCGGCGCACCCCGGTAACGCTCCGCCACCTGCGGCCGCTCCAGCGGATACTGCTCCGTATAGATCTCCTTGGGATGCTGGTACTTGAAGGTCACCTTCAAACCCTGGAGCAGGTCCAGCAGAAACACTTTCCGAACGATCTCGGTCAGTCCCATGACGAACCTAGGATACCACTCTCTGTGACCTGTCCACTGCGCGAGATCACGCCAGAAATACAGCCTTCGGATCACGTGTTCCTTCTCGCGCGAAATCCCGGCGCCCCCGCCCACCGGAGGTCTTGCCGCTCTTGGAACTTCTCACAAGCCATCTACGTATCAGAACCCAGGACATGGTTATGAAAGCATATCTCGCCAACTTGCCGACCGCTGTTTGGGCTCTAGTTGCCCTGCCGGGGCTGATCGTGACGCGCTGCGTGTTGGCGACGGTCGTGCCGCACGTGGTCCATGCCGTGGTACCGGAAGTGGTGCGCAGTGTTCTCCGTATCATCTGAAGCGGCAGCAAAGAGAGTCTACTTTCCGCTAGCAGCGACTTCTCCATCCGGATAGAGTCGCGCGACACCCACAAACATCACAGCCAGGATCAGGAACTCGAGTGCGCTGGCCTCTGTGCCCCTGGGTCCGCCAGTAAGCCAATCCGGCCCGCGATAGGTCACATTCAGCAAATGCCCGGTGAGGCTTTGGCCGTGGTTGCCGGTATTCGGCTGGGCAAAGATGACCATGTCAGCGTAGTCCGACATGGCATGGAACCCGATCGCAAACCAGAGCGTTCCGGTGCGCCATATCGTAAAACACCAGAACAAACCGAAGAGGCCGACGCTCAGGGCGTCCATCCAGTTCTCCATCGGCTTAAAGAAGTAGTGAGTCGCGCCAAAGATGGCGGACAGTAAGATGGCGGCGGGCCAGAAGCCCATCCCCTGCGCAAGCGTTGCCTGCGAGTAGCCGCGGTATGCGAACTCTTCGGCGAACCCGAGCAGGAGAAACGCGAGCCCCCACAGAAGGGCCGAACTAAGTAGTTCGCGGCCGTGGAGCGCCAGCCCCTCCACCTTGGCCGCGCCCAGGATTGAGAGCAGGAGAATCATCACGACCGAGGCGCCCAAGCCCCATGCCAGACCGGCCCTGAAATGTTTGCCAACAGCTCCGCTGCGTCCGAGTCCATACTCCCGAAATGGCTGGCGCTCGATCTTCGACATGAGCCACGCCGCCAGCAGTGCCGCTCCGAAACTTAGAGCGCCTTCGATCGCGAAGTTCTTGGCAAACCAGCCTTCAGGTTCCTGATAGTGGAGGACCGTAGTCAACGTCCAGAAGAACAGCTTGGAAAATCCGAACAGGAGAAATACGAATATGGCGAACCGCCACCCCGCGCGAATGCCGTTGGGACCGACAAAGATCGGTTTCATTCTGCCTCTATGGAAAACCGAGAGTTGATACGCGGCCAGCGACTTTAAAGTTCTCTGCGATGCGCCTGGGCGTTCGTAAACCGTACAATAATCTCTACAACCATGTCCGGCAGCCCCAGACCGCGAACCGACGGCGCACCCGCAGCGAACGCCGCTGACGAAATCTTCATGGAAGAAGCCCTGCGTTGCGCGCAACGCGCTCTGGAGATGGGAGAAGTGCCGGTGGGGGCGGTCGTCATCTGTGGCGGTCAGGTGGTCGGCCGGGGATGGAATCGCAATCTCACCGACAACGATCCCACGGCCCACGCAGAAATCGTCTCCCTACGAGATGCCGGGGTTAACGTCGGTAACCACCGTCTCGGCGACTGTGAACTGTTTGCTACAATTGAACCGTGCGCCATGTGCGCGGGCGCCTTGGTTCATGCCCGGATCCGCCGCTTGGTATACGGTTCGGACGATCCCAAGGCGGGTGCCGTTCATTCTGTCTTGCAGGTGCTGAATCACCCACAACTGAATCATCGGATGGACGTTCGCTGTGGCGTCCTGGCAGCACGTTCAGCGGAAGTCCTGCAAGAGTTCTTTAGAAAACGTCGTTAGTCGATGGTCGTTTGGCGTTAACAAACCCGGCGGCCGGTTGCGCCGTGCTAAGAGAAGGCATTGAGCCAATGACCAGCGACTATCGACCAAACGACTGCATTCCGGAGAGGTGCGTGAGTGGTTGAAACGATCCGCCTCGAAAGCGGACATACCTTAACGGGTATCGTGGGTTCAAATCCCACCCTCTCCGCCATCATTCCCTGGCCGGGAGGATCTCGTCATGGGTAGTCAACCCGAGGGTCCATTTAACAGCATCGAGAATGCCAAAGACTATGTCCGACTGCTGCAAGAGACCGTAGCCGATGCCCGGCAGGAAATCGCGGCCGATCTTGCCGCCGCGGCCGAAACCCAGTCTGATAGACGACTGGAAGCGCTGCGGGTCATTCACTACAAGCTGGAAAAGCTGGAACAGCATCTCCACAGCAGTAGCCGTGCACTCAATGATCTGCGCAGTTTACGACGCCTGTTGTTTGACGAAAGGGCCGAGCGGGCATCCGTTCAAGCCAAGAAGGGTCCGGATGCTGCCTGATCTATCGGCGTTTCGAATTCTTCCGTCATCGCACCATTCCCGCCATTATTCCTGACGTGTTTCCCCCGAGGATTTTTCGTCGAAACTTTTACCAGCCTGCGGGTTTAGAAGTTGTTTACGGTGCTTGTCCTGGTCGCAAGCCCTAGTCCCGAACGTGCTAAATGGCGTGCAGAGAGCTGTGAATGAACCAGAAGCTTTTCGCCTTGTTCTCCCTCGGCTGTTTGTTTCCTGTCTTCGTGCTTTGCGGATGTCAAAAAGCTGCATCGTCAGCGCCCGCGACGCGCTCCGCCACCACCCCCGCGCCCGGCGAGGGAATTCAGAAGATCCAGCACATTGTTTTCCTGATCAAGGAAAACCGTACCTACGATCACTATTTCGGCACCTTTCCCGGCGGCGACGGCGCCACTTCCGGTATGACCTCCAAGGGAAAAACCATTCCGCTCTCCCACGCGCCCGATGAAACGCCATGGGACATTGGCCACAGCTGGCGCGATGCGCTCATTGCCATCAACAACGGCAAAATGAACAAGTTCGATCTCGTCGAGAATGGCGATACGGAAGGCTACAAGCTGCCCTATACCCAGCTCTACGAGTCCGATATCCCGAACTATTTCGCCTACGCACGAAATTTTGTACTGGCCGACCGTATGTTTTCATCGATGGCTGGGCCGAGTTTTCCGAACCACCTCTACACAGTGGCCGCCGAGGATGGTGGCACTCTCGATAACCCACACCCCAACCATTACAACTGGGGCTGTGACTCCGATGACGATCAAAGTGTGCCGGTCCAGGAGCCGGACGGCCACCTGACCACGGAGCCCCCCTGCGTTGACTTTCAGACCCTCGCCGATTCCCTCGAGACCGCACACATCAGTTGGAAGTACTATGCTCCGCCCAAAGGCAAGTACGGCTATCAGTGGTCAACTCTTGATGCGATCAAGCACATCCGGAAGAGTCGGTTGTGGAAGGAGCATGTCATCGACGATGATCAGTTTGTTTCCGACGCTCTCAATGGGAAATTGGCGGCCGTGAGTTGGCTGGTGACCGGAGACGACAGCGAACATCCACCGCTCAGCACCTGCTCCGGCGAGAACTGGACCGTCCGGCAACTGAACGCCGTGATGAAAGGTCCGGACTGGAACTCGACAGTCGTGTTCCTGACCTGGGATGATTTCGGCGGATTCTACGATCATGTGCCGCCTCCTGCCATTGGCAATTCCACACTTGGCCCGAGAGTGCCCCTGCTCATCATTTCGCCGTATGTTCGCAAGGGATATGTCAGTCACACGCAATACGAGTTTTCTTCATTCCTGAAATTTGCAGAGGTCAGGTTTGGCCTACGATCGCTTACCGACCGGGATTCCAAAGCAGGCGACATGCTCGACAGCTTCGACTTCAACCAAGAACCACAGCCGACCCTGATTCTTCAGGAACGCAGTTGCCCGGTTGCGCCCCACCTTGCCTGGCGAGTCACAACCTCTTGGGCCCGGATGAAGACCCACTGGCAACGCAACTCTCGCTATAGCAATCGTTAAGTTTCTTGGCAATACGTCGGCGGCGCACAGACAAAGTAAGTCTCCGTCTCCGCAAGGCTTTGTCTCTTTCTTGCGGGTTGGTGTCAGGCTCGCATCTTCTCTGCAAACTTCTTCTCGAACTTCGCGAGCTTCGGCGAGATCACGAACATACAGTAGGGTTGCCGCGAGTTTTCGTTGAAGTAGTTCTGGTGGTAGTCCTCGGCGACATAGAACTTCGACGCCGGCTCAACAGCCGTAACGATCGGCTCCGGGAAGGCTTTCGCCGCGGTTAATTCAGCAATCGTCTCCTCCGCGATTCGCTGCTGCTCTTCATCGTTGTAAAAGATCACCGAGCGATACTGCTCGCCCGCGTCGTTTCCCTGCCGGTTCAACGTAGTCGGATCGTGAACCGTGAAGAATACATCGAGGAGTTCGCGGTAACTGATCTCATCAGGGTTGAAGGTCACCCGCACGACTTCCACATGTCCCGTATCGCCGCCGCAGACTTGCCGATAGGTCGGATTCTCGATCTGCCCGCCCATGTATCCGGAATCAACGTGGCTCACGCCAGTGAGACGCTGGAAAATCGCCTCGATACACCAAAAACATCCGCCGCCGAACACTGCTGTTTGCTCTTTTGCCATGGTGGTTAGATGCGAATCTGCCCGGGAAGTTCCCGGCCTATTGGACCTCTAGCGACACTACGTCTCCCTCGCCGTCGGGACGCTCGCGATAGTTGACCGCCAGGCTCTTGTTCCTCCAGTCACAAGAGAGTTCATCGGCGCCGATCACGATGACATGAGCGCTATCGTGCACATGTAGCTTCAGGGATTTCGCTCCGGAGATGACCGTCAACGTAGCGTGCGGCGCGTCAGAACAATCCACACTCAGGAGTTTGCCCTTCATGAAGTGCACCGGCACCGGGATGGGCGCCTCTATCTTTTTGCCGGAATCCACTCGATCACCGGGCTCCTGCGAGCGCTGCGCATTCTCCGGGTTGCGATTTTCGATGCGCAACGCATACGCCTGAGACTGTGCCTTGAAATTCTCGGCCTGGGCCAGCAGCTGATGGGCGCGCATCGCAACCTCAGGGCTTCCGCTGCCCGCAAGGCCGCGAAAGATCGCGATCGCTTCATCCACCTTGTGGTTGGCCATGTAGATGTTTGCCAGATTGAACTGATAGTGCTCATCCCTGGGTGCCAGTGCGATCGCTTTCTTCATCGTTTCCAGGCCCTTCTCGGGTTCGCCGGAAAACGCCTGCGCATAACCGAGCAGCGAATAAGCGTCGGCGAGTTTCGGGTCCAGAGCGATTGCCGCCTGCAGTTCTTTCTTGATTTCAGCCGACCGCGCTTCGTCCATACCACCGCCCTGATTCAGCAACATGGCATAGTAATAGTGCACTCGTGGATCCTTGCTGTCTCGCTCGGCAGCGCGCCGAAAGTATTCGGCGGCGTGTTCGAAGTCGCGCTGCTGTAGGTACTCATAGCCCACCCCGCGCAGTGCCGAAGCGTTGTTTGGGTCGATCTTCAGCACATCCTGAAACTCAGCCAGCGCCTGACCTTTGTGATCGGGTGAGTGCGCGTGGATGTCAGCCAGCACGGCTCGAGCATCGGCCAAACTCACGGGGACAGCGGTGAACTGTGTGGCCACGATGCCGGCGGGCGTCGGAATGGGATAGTAGCGATAGCGGCCGCTACCTAAATAATTGCGCAGAACCTTATCGAACTGCTCCGGCGGCATTCCAAATGCTTTCTGGATAGCCTGATCAACCGGCTTTTTTTGAATCTGCAAGGTATCGAAATACACGGCCAGCTTGGGAATGAGGAGGTTGTCATAAAGATAGTGGACCACCAGCCCGGACTCGGCATAAAACGTGGTGCGGTGATCCCCGGTCTCGTTATAAGTCTTGGTATTTTGCTGGACCCGAAACAGGTCCATTACCTTCATCATCCCGAGCTGCTGCAGGATTTCGTAAGTCTCAGGCGGAATCTTCCCGACCCGCGCTTCCTTGCTGTCCACTTCGATGCTGGAAAAATACTCCGCGAAACCTTCTTCAAACCATGGGTCGGTGCGGAAGGTCAGGTTCCCATCCATCAACCGGTGCGCGTACTCGTGAAAGACCACCGACCATGGGTTCTCGACTGACAAATCGAGCATGATGAAACTACGGTCTTCTCCACCCTGGAACAGCCCCGCGAGTTCGGTCGGCTTCCCGTTGAAAATCGGGGCCACCTGCCGCATTTCTTTGGTATTGCGGAAAGCCACGATCTGCAAAGGCACCGACAGATTCACGTTAGCCTTCGTCATTAAGGCGCCGAATACGGATCGCATCTGCTCGAAGTGAAGAGCCACATCCCGGCCGCGCTTTTCGCCGGCGTCGGTGATCACGGAAAAGTTGGGTGAGCGCACTTCAACCCATTGCGGATCTCCAGCGAAACTCAGGCAGGAACATAAGAGCAGACACACCAGCGACAGACGAGCAACGAAAGATGGCAAGGTTCGCTCCACGGACAGCGCAATAGTACTCCAGAATAGCCTGCAAGCGAATAACCATGTTAACTAGGTAACGACCGCTTCGTTAGCGGAGAAGAGTGTGGTGATGCCAGCACTTACACAGAGACGGTGAAAGAAGTCTCTGTTCGCGTAACTGGCCGATACAGCGTGTCGCGCTCGATGGGTTCGCGTCCGGCTTCGGTGATCAGGCGAATCAGGTCCTGCCGTCGGAGGCCTTGCGGAGTGGTGGCGCCGGCATCGTGGTAAATCTTCTCTTCCACCACCGTGCCGTCGATATCGTCGGCGCCAAAGCGTAGAGAGATCTGCGCAATCTTGGGCGTCATCATCTGCCAGTAGGACTTGACGTGCGGGAAGTTGTCGAGCACCAGGCGGCTGACCGCGATCTGTTTGATGTCGAGCATGCCGGTGGTCGTAGGCAGATGCTGCAACGGCGTGTTTGCAGGATGAAACGCCAGCGGGATAAATGTCTGGAAGCCGCCGGTTTCATCCTGCAATGCTCGCAGCTTGAGCAGGTGATCGACGCGGTCTTCATCGTTTTCGATGTGGCCGTAGAGCATGGTGGCGTTCGACTTCAATCCGATCTGGTGCGCGGTTCGCGCAGTGTCGAGCCATTGATCGCCGTCGATCTTGTGGTCGCAGATGATGTGCCGCACCCGGTCGGAGAAAATCTCGGCGCCGCCGCCCGGCAGTGAGTCCACGCCGGCCTCTTTCATCTGCACCAGCGTCTCGCGGATCGAGAGTTTCGCCCGCTTCGCCAGATACGCTACTTCGACCATGGTGAACGCCTTCATGTGCACCTGCGGGAAGCGTTTTTTCAATCCCGAAACTAGATCGAGAAAATATTGGAATGGCAAATCAGGGTGCAGGCCGCCGACAATATGAAATTCAGTGATCGCCTCCGAGTAGCCGGACGACGCCGTCTGAAAAGCCTCATCGAGCGCCATGGTGTAAGCGCCGGGAGCATCTTTCTTACGGCCAAACGCGCATAGCCGGCAGGCCGCCACACAGACATTCGTCGGATTAATATGGCGGTTGACGTTGAAGTACGCAGTGTCGCCGTGCATCCGCTCGCGCACCCAATTCGCCAGCCAGCCTACAGCGAGAATGTCGCCGGTGGCGTACAGAGTCAGCGCATCGACATCGGTCAGCCGCTCTCCGGACAGAACCTTATCCTTAATCGGATGGAGGCGGGCGTCGTCGGTCTGAAACGGGTGGACGTTGGCCATCGGCTTTATGATACCCCAGCGGTCGGGATTCGATCTCCACGCGATGCGACGTCAGCGATTCCGCTTTCTTCAAATTCGAAGCAGCAAATCGGCGCCGATGAACGAGAAAAACACAACGGAGATTACGCCATTCATCGTGAAGAACGCCGCGTTCAGCTCGCTCAGGTCGTCATGCCGCACCAGGGAGTGCTCGTAAGCCAGGAGCGCGGCCACTGCAATCACTCCTAGCGCCGCCAGCTTGCCCAGTCCAAAGACCAGCACCAGGGCGACCAACAGGCCGAGCATCGCCAGATGAAAAACGCGCGCAATCCACAACGCGGTATGGATTCCCAGGTGCCGAGGCAGCGAGTGCAGTCCATGGCTTCGATCAAAATCAAAGTCCTGGCAGGCGTAAATCACGTCGAACCCGCCGACCCAAAATGTGACAGCGGCAGTCAGCAGCAGAATTCGCGGATCGAGCGAGCCGCGCACAGCGATCCAAGCCGCTGCGGGCGCGATGCCGAGAGCGATGCCCACAAACAGATGAGACCACCGCGTGAAGCGCTTGGAATAGGAATAAAGCAACACAATCGCGAGGGCAACCGGAGAGAGCATCAGCGTTAAGCGATTGAGCTGCGAGGCCGCCAGAACAAAAATCCCACATGAAATCACGACGAATGTACTGACGAACGAGGGAGTCAGGTGGCCCGCCGGCAATGCGCGAATGCTGGTGCGGGGATTGGCCGCGTCAATCGAGGCGTCGGCCAGGCGATTGAACGCCATCGCCGCTGACCGCGCCGAAACCATGGCCACAATGATCCAGGCGAGTTGATGCCACGCAGGAAGGCCGCCTGCGGCCAACATCGCACCGCAAAGCGCAAATGGGAGCGCAAAAATAGAGTGCTCCCACTTGATCATCTCCAGCGTGATCTTCAGATTTTGGAGAAAGCCCACAGGACATTGTAAAGCAGTGGTTGGTGATTGGTGATTCGCAAACCGGCTCGCCGTGACCGAGGACTGCGCAAGCACTAATCACTAATCACCAATCACTGATCACTAACCACTAATCACTCACCCCCTCCACCAGCGGCACAAACCGGCAGCCTTCCAGAACTTGCACTTCGGGCTGTGCATTGACCTTTCGGATCAACTGCAATTGCTGGCTTGTGGGCGGGCCGACGGGCACTACCATGCGTCCTCCTTCGCGCAACTGCGCGAACAGCGCTGGCGGAATTTCGGAGGTTGCGGCCGAAACGACAATCGCATCGAAGGGAGCGTATTCCGGCCAGCCCTGGCCCCCGTCTCCCACGCTAATCTTCACGTTGGAATAACCCAGCCGCGCAAGCGTCGCTTCTGCGGCTGCTGCCAGTTCGGCGTGCCGTTCGACCGAGTACACCTCAGCGCACATTCGCGACAGCAGAGCGGTTACATAACCGGAGCCCGTGCCTACTTCAAGGACGCAATCTGTCGGCTGAAGCGCCAGATACTCCAGCATGACCGCAACTATGTATGGCTGGGAGATGGTCTGGCCAGCGCCGATCGGGAGCGGGTGGTCTTCGTAGGCTTGGTCCCACAGAGATTCGGGGACGAACTCGTGGCGCGGGACGTCGAGCATAGCGCTCAACAGGCGGCGGTCACGAATGCCACGCTCCGCGACCTGGATGCGCACCATCCTTTCCCGCTGACCGTCGAAAGAGTCGCTATGAAATGAAACTTGCATTGGTTGCGCCGCCCGTTTCGCTCGCGGGGCAGCCGAGGCGTCTGTTCCTGCATGATCAATACGGCCCGATAATCCCACCGATGTTGCGCGAGGGGGGCGGCTCGGGCCGGACCGTCCTTCGCTTCGCTTCCATCATGTCGAGATACTTGTAGGCGGTCCCGGTATTGAATAGCACGACGACATCCTCCTCGCGGAAAAACCCGGAAGCCCGCAGCCTCTGATACGCCACCAGCGACGCAGCTCCCTCCGGAGCGGCGAACACGCCCTCGACGCTTGCCCAATGCCGGACGGCATTGAGGATTTCGTCGTCCGTCGCGGTCACCGCCGTTCCCTTACTTTTCTTGATGATGTCGAGGATCAGGTAGTCACCATAGGCCTTGGGCACGCGCAGGCCCGAAGCGAAGGTCTCGGCCCCGGTCCACATTTCTGAGGTGCTCTTCCCTGCTTCCCAGGCTCTCACGATGGGCGCGCATCCCGCCGCCTGCACGGTTACCATTTTCGGACGCTCCGGACCGATCCAGCCGAGCTGCTCCATTTCGTCGAACGCTTTCCACATGCCGATCATGCCCACGCCACCGCCGGTCGGATAGACAATGCCCTGCGGCAGCTTCCAATCCAGCTGCTCGGCGACTTCATAGCCCATGGTCTTTTTGCCTTCGACGCGAAACGGTTCTTTCAGAGTGGAGACGTCGAACCAGCCTTCTTTTTCCTTGCGTTCCGCGACGATGCGCGCGCAATCGCTGATCAGTCCGTCCACCAGCGTTACGTGCGCCCCGTAATAGTCGGCTTCCATGCGGTTAGCGATGGGCACATCTTTCGGCATGAAGATGTGCGCTTCAGTCCCGGCCGCCGCCGCATAGGCGGCCAGCGCTCCGCCCGCATTCCCCGCCGATGGAGCGGCCAATTTCTTCAGACCATAGTGCCTGGCCATCGTTACCGCAGCCGACATGCCCCGCGCCTTGAACGATCCCGTCGGATTCAGCCCCTCGTCTTTGATCTGGACGCCCGGGTACTCGCGGCTGGGGAGCATGGGAGTAAATCCCTCGCCCAGCGTTACTGGCTTTGCGTCGGGCAGCACTTCGGCATAGCGCCACATGCTGGCCACGCGACCAGCAAGATCTTGGCGCCGCACTTTGCCACGCAAACCAGCCAGATCGTAGCGGACATAGAGCACACCGCCGTCTTTCGGGCAGACATTCTGTGGCTGCTCAGCGGGGAGATGTTCGCCGCAGCGGGTGCATTCGAGGTAAGCAATTCGCATTCGAAGGGAAGGATAGCATTTCAGCACTTGGCACTTGGCATCTAGCACTTGGCCAAATCCTTCAATGCCAGGCGAATGATAATAGGTGCATTGAAAGTTGCGCAATGCAACCTTTTGCGGTCCGGAAGCATATAACTAGGTACACGCCTAAATTTTATGGTTCGGTAACCTGAAGCTGAACGGTACACGTTCGTCTCCATAGGGATCCCAGGACTGGGACTCTCCTCAAAACTGGCCGGAAAAGGACACTCTGTCAAAAACCACGTTTGACAGGGGTATGCCACGCAAGCTTGTATGGCTTGAAGAAGACCGTTTTCGCGGTTTTGCTTGCTCGGAATGCTCCTGGCGGTTCGAATCTTCTACTCCACCCACGGGTAAGTCTTTCGATGAAATGATGCAGAACTTTGAGTTGCAGCGCGACAAGGCGTTTGCCTCCCATGTTTGCACCGATCACCCGAGAACCACGGGCCCAAAACGCTCAATCTAACTCAAACTGAGCAGTGCTTCTCACCACGCATGAGGGATGTGCCACCCTGTCATGAACGTTGCGGGGTCCTTCGATGTTTTGTCGAAAACACTAAGGGGCCAAGTGTCAAACGCTAAGTGCTCACGGCCGCTCTCGACAGCTTCTTGAGCATTTCGTTGGCTCGCCGGAACCACGGACGCTCCCGCCGCCGCAGATAACTCGGCATGGTCGGTTTCTTATCCAATACTTTCTGTGTCCACTCGCGGGCTTCGTCCGTGCGTTGTTCTGAGGCCAGCAGATCGGCGAAATTGAGGTAAGTTTCCGAGAGCGTTGAAGTCGTAGTCACCCGGCGAAACAACGACTCAGCCTTTTCTTTTTGTCTGGTCTGAGCATAGGCATGCGCTAACAAGCCAGCGGCCCGCTGAAAATCGTAGTCCGATTGTTTCGCGACGACCCTCTCGAGGTCAGGCACCGCAGCGGCAAAGTCGCCCATCTGAATCGCGCAGACGCCACGCCGGTAGAAAGGGTCAGGCGTGTCGGCGCGGGCTGCGATCGCTCTATCGAATGCCTCGCGCGCTTGCGGAATCTTGCCGTCATCCATGTAGAGGTCGCCCAGCTCTTCGTAGTTTCCCGGCGAAGGATTGTCTCGAATTATGGCTTCGAGTTGGCCAATGCGCTTGCGGCGGGGGAAGACTTTGAAGGATTGGCCGACCAATCCGATGTCGGGCAGCGCCTCGACTAGTAGATACACAATCGCTCCGACCGGCCCGAGAAATAGAATGACGTAGAACCAATACGTATCCGGTCGCCGGCGAATGAAGTGCACGATCGCCAGTCCTTGGAGCAGGAAGCCCCATGGGTAAAAGAGAGAGCTCAGAAATCCCATGCCGGTTGCCTAGCGTGAGATTACACATTAACGGAAAACGGAGAAAGTTACTGCTGAGTAGCGGCGGCCCGATTCCGCCAGTGCGACCATATAAACCAGCCAAGCGCGGCCACGATCAGCACTCCGATCACGGCGTCGAACTGGTGAAAGTATTTGCCGAGCGAGCGCCAGTTCTCACCGAGTTTCATGCCTGCCCAGGCAAGAACGAAACACCAGGGCCACGATCCGAGAAAGGTGTAGATGTGAAACTTTCCGCGCGGCATTCGTGCAACTCCCGCAGGCAGCGCGATAAACGTGCGGACCACCGGCAGCAGGCGGGCGACGAACACCGCCGCGTGGCCCCACCGCGCAAAGAAGCGATCGGCCCAGTCGAGTTCGCGACGGCCCATCAGGATCCAGCGGCCGTAACGCTCGACCAGCGGACGTCCGCCGTAATGGCCGATCTCGTAAGCCACCAGCGATCCAAGGTTGCACCCGATAGCGCCTGCGGTCGCGACCCAAAACAGGCTCATGCCGCCTTCGTAAACCAAGTAGCCCGCGAACGGCATGATCAGTTCAGACGGAAGTGGAATACAGGCAGACTCAATCGCCATCAGGATGGCGATTCCGGAGTAGCCGGTCGCCGCGATCGTGGATTTGATGAAGACGAACAGGACCGCGAGAATTTTCTCGGTCATGCGATCAAACTTGCGAGCTCACGAACAGCAGACCCCTCGCTCCGCTTGGAATGACAATTCATAAATCCGCCAGCGGCTGTCAAAACGCCCCTTCCTGAGTAAAGCTGAAGCCCGGCAGCGTCACGCCCTCCCCCGACTTGGCGACCTTCACCTTCACCACGGGCGCGTCGGGCGCGGTGACCTCCGCCGGACGCAGCACCGCAAACTGGCTGAACACTTCGCTGTAAACCTTGGTGACCAGGTAATCCTGACCGGTGGAATCCTGCCGCCAAACTTGCCCGAGTTTGATGCCCTTCACGGCCACGAGTTTTTTCCTTCGACTCTCAGACTACTCACCAGACTCACGCGGAGTCAATTGCAGCCGAGTTACCTTGGGACAGGTTGCCGCACATGCTGGCATGATGAGGATTCTTTGCTACCATGAATCCTCCCGAAGGAGACCTTATGCCCCGCGGAAACACTCCGCGCCAGCCGAGTCGCAGCGGACGCCACGAGGGGACGCGACGGCAGAGTCGTCCCCAGCCTACGGCGTCGCCGATTCATGGATCGGCAGGTCCGCGGTTGCTGAAGAGCAAGTCTCCAACCGCAAAGAGGGCAGGGGCGAGCAAGAAGGCCGCGGCGTACGATCCTCTTGCTCCCGAGCGCGTGCGCGCGATCCTCGAAGGTCTGGATCGGATGTATCCCGATGTGACTTGCGCGCTTACCCATCGAAGCGCTTGGGAACTGGTGGTGGCAACGATTCTTTCCGCCCAGTGCACCGATGTTCGTGTCAACATGGTTACGCCCGGACTATTTCAGAAGTATCCCACCGACCAACATTTCGCCGCGCTCGAGCCTGAAGAACTGGAGCCCGACATCCGCTCCACCGGCTTCTTCCGCAACAAGTCGAGGTCGGTCGTCGGAGCAGCGCGCAAGGTCGCTTCCGACTTCGGCGGCACCGTCCCGCAGACGATGAAAGAATTGCTGACCCTGCCCGGCGTCGCGCGCAAGACCGCCAACGTCGTGCTCGGCACGTGGTTCAAGAAGAACGAAGGCGTGGTGGTGGACACGCACGTCACGCGGATCACCCGCCGCCTGGAACTGACCAAGCACGAAGATCCGGAGAAGATCGAGCAGGATTTAATGCAGATAGTTCCGCGCGAACGCTGGACGAGTTTTTCCCACCAGATAATCTGGCATGGACGAAAGCTGTGTGTGGCGCGAGGTCCGAAGTGCTCCGAGTGTGGGCTGGAAAAGCTCTGTCACGCCGCCGACAAGACTTGGTCAACTGTGGACATTCACAAGAACGCAAAGCCCTAACGCTCGCCGCTATAGACCAACTCGACCACAGTGCAGTCGTCGTTGAGCGGTGTCCCGCCGCAAAAGTCGGCAACCGCTCCGAGGATGTCATCCATCGACAGACTCTTCCCTGCCACCATTTCCAGGCGATCGCTGTCGAACATGTCTCCGCGCGCGTTTTCGGCTTCGGTCACGCCGTCGGTCACCATGATCAGGCGATCCCCCGGTTTCATCTGGCAGCGGTCGCTTTCATAAGTTGCGTCAGCCAGCAACCCCACGGGCAAATTGCCATGCGAGGGCCTGAGCACTTCATGATTGCAAATCCACACCGGCGGCACGTGCCCGCAGTTTACGTACTCCAGTTCACCATCATGGCGGAGGCGAGCTATGATCATGGTGGCGTACTTTTCGCCGATGTGCTTTTGCGTGAAGAAGCGGTTAAGCGCAGTTACGATCTCCGTCAGCGGCATGCCCGCAATTAGGTGCGAGTACACCATCCCCTGAAGAATGGAAGCCAGCAGGGCTGCTGAAACTCCTTTACCGCTCACGTCGGCCAGCACAACAGCGAGACCAGTGGGTGTATTCACCGCGTCAAAGAAGTCGCCACCGATCTCCTTGCAGGAAAGGTTGCGTCCGCGCAGACGCGCGAAAGGAACCTCGGGAATGGTAACGGCCATCAGGCCTTGCTGGATCGAGGCCGCGATCGAAAGCTCTTGCTGATAGCGGCGCCCCGCTTCCTCGGCCTGCACCAGGCGCGCATTCTCAATGAGCTGCGCGCCTTCGGTCGCGATGGCGCGCAAAATGTCGTGGCTGACGCTGGTGATATCGCGGGAGGCAAACCGCGAATCAACATACAAAGCGCCCATCACCGCGGCACTCGCTGGCTGCTCGGGCCGCGTTGCCTGCACCAGCGGCTTGCGCAAAGGCATACAGATAACGGTGCGCAGGTCGAAGGCGACGATGCTCTGCCGCTCTTTCATATCGATCATCTGGCTGGTGTCGGTAACCAAGTATTCGGAGTTGGACGTCAATGCTTCTTCCAACACGGAGCGCGAAATCGTTTTGTCGTCGAGGAGAGGTTCGCCTTTCGAATTTCTCCCCGCCGAAAGCATCAGGTTACCGTCGCCATCGCGAAGAAAAATGTAGCCTCGTTCCGCGCGTGTCAGCCGGAGCGTGGCGTCGATCAGTGTAACCAGAATTTCATCCAGCACGCCAATGGTGTTCAGCTTGCGTGCCGCTTCCAGAAAAAGGGTCAGCTTTTCGAGATCGCTGGCTTCGGGAGCGATCTGAATGCCGGAGATCTGGCTGAGGAATTCGCGCGCCGTGTTCGAAGTCGCATGCAGCGGATGGAAGATCAGGTACGCGATGTCGCGGGCACCGAACTCCAGCCGGTCATTGCGCACCAGCTTGCGCCGATCCACGCGCTCACCATTGACGAATGTTCCGTGCTTGCTGCCCTGGTCGACTACGAAGAACTCGCCGTTTTCGGCGACGATCTGGGCGTGCTCGCGCGAGACGCGAGGGTCCGGGATCACCAAGTCTCGGTCCACTTTGCGGCCGACGGTGTATGGCGTGTGATTCAGCGAGAGCGTTTGCTGGTCATTCCCTTGTACGTAGATGACGACCGGGAAGATGCCCGACACTGCTCCCGACGGCGTAACTGACGAAACCGACATGAACTCCGAATTCTCCCGCGGCCATGATGCCAGCGCTCGGCCCTAGCCGTAAGCATTTTACGCTGTCACACGCCCCGCCGTGGCAACCCACGATCCCCGGTAGGCAACGAGCAGCATTAGCGCTGCCACCGTCACTGGATTCAGCCAAACTGTCCAGAAGGGAACAGTCCAGAACGTTTGGACGGCTTCGGGACGCATCACAAAGGATAGGGCGGCCAGCAGGATACTGGTGATCCACGGCCACGCCGTCGCCGCGGCAGCCAACGTCAGAAGGAGGGTGCTGCCAACCCTTCGCTCCCGGATTGTGCGCCATTCGCGAGCCAGTAAGAGCATCGCCGGAAGTAGCAGGATCTGGTTATAAGGTGCAGCCGTCGGTGCGACCAACACAGTGACCGCCAAGACAAGACAGAGCACTCGCGCGAAAGCCTCCGAGTCTGCGACCTGTTTACGCTCCTTCCAACAAATTAGACCGGTCATCGCCAGGCTTAGAAGAGCTGCGGAAAGACCCACGAACGGAGAAACCATTTTGTCGAGAACGGATGTGGCGCCAGTATACCTTTGATACTCTTGGATGGCCTGCCAGAAGCGCGGTATCCAATGCGGAAGACACATTTCAGAGCTTGCCACCAGAACCGTCATGCTGACCAGGAACGACGATGCCAGGCTGTAACGGCGCTTCCAGTCCGCGGCAGTCCAGACCGCCAGCCAGAGCAGCAACAGCCATACCAGTTGCGGCTTGATGGTCGCCATAGCCAGCATAGACCCAGCTGCGCTGAGGTGATCGGATACAAGGAGTAAGACGGCTGCAAACACCAGCGCCGCCACCAGGAGGCTCAACTGCCGGAGCTTCAAACCCTGCATCACCGCCGGGCTGCCGACCGTCAACAAGAACAAACTAACCAGCGTCCACCACGGTGTCGACCATCGCAGGACCCGGAGCCAGAGCAGAACGCCGAGGATCGTGGACAACAGAAGCATCCAGAAGAAGGCTCGCTGGACGGTTTCAAAAGGCAGACCCACGGTCGGCGCCAGGAGAAAGACCACGTATACCGGATAGGCAAATCGCTGCTCGTCTCTGGGATCTTCCGGGCGGGAGGCGTCGAGCGGACGACCGTAATAGCCTGCCTGAATTTCACGTGTGACCTCGGCGCTGTAAGGGTCGCGTCCGCGAAGGAGCAGTTCCCTCGCCCCCAGCCAGCGGGGATAAAGATCGGAAAGATTTCCACGTGGTCGTCCGTGAATTGCGGCCTCCGCCACTTGATGGGGTATCACTATGCGTTGCATGTATAACCACATACCCATCGCGCAAAGAGCCGACGCAAAGAGCAGGCAGGAGGGACTGCGAAGAACGCTGGATCTCGTCGTGGAATCGGGAGGGGTTTCGATATTACGTTGCCTCCCGCAAGACTGATTCGTTCGTTGCAGAGGGACGGCCAAGCCTCCACAGAAGCCAAATCAACAGCAAACCAAACCAAGCAAACTGATTCAATTGGAGCCAAAGCAGCACGTAAAGCGGAGTCAGGAAGAACAGCATGAGCAACCCAGTGTCTGCGCGGCTCAGGCGCGTGCTCTCTGAAATCGCTTTGGCAAGCAGTACAAGCACAGACGGAAACAGCAGCACCAAATCATAGGGTAGCGCGTGATAGCTGATGAGGATGGCCGCGATCGTTGCGAGGGCGAACGTATGAAGCACTGACTCGTTCCCCCTTCTAACTCTCCATTGCGTTGCCCAAAACACGGCGATGGAACAAACCATCGTAATTGCCATGCTTCCCACCGTGTCCGTTCGCAAACCAGTCAGAGTATCGATAAGACCGCGCAGGTTCGGCATATCACTCGCCATGATAGCTCCGCCTGCTCCAGTTCTTTCCAGGTTCAGGACGTAGTGGACATAGTGGACAACGCCGCGCAATCCGACGATCAAGATCGACAAGCAACCGAAGCCCAGGCCGATTGGGGCAAAGCCGGCGAGCAACCTCGGCCGCCGAATTGCGAGGATCAGGGCCAGCGGAGCGATAAAGTGAAACTTGAATAGGCCAAGTCCCAGAGCCGCTCCCGCCAGGCTATCCCGCCCGTCCTTTAGCAAAACCATGGAGAGCACGACACTGAGAAGTACGAGAATTGTGTCCTGGCCCTGGATCAGACCAATGGCGATGGGAAAGAATCCGGCGGCAGCCAGCATTAGCAATACCGGAGAAAGTGCCCTGATCTCTGCGAAATGCTTTCTTAGAAGTGCCAGATTCAAAATGATCAGCGCCACGTTTAAAGCCGTCCAGAGCGCATATGCCGGCGTGTACCCAAGGAAGGTAAAGGGCACAAAGAGCAACGCCTCGAAAGGAGTGTGAATGTAGGGCAGTGCGGCCTGACGGATGCGAACATCTGGCGCGAATTCCTTCTCTGTGCGGTACTGAGCATCCGGATCGTACAGCGTTGATGCCTGACCCGAGCGCACCATTCTGCCCGCCGTGTAGAAGATCGTAAAATCTTGGTACCCATTCTTCAAGGAATGCGCGACGTTAAGCACCATGGCAACATGACTGACTGCCATCGCCAGCAGAAACAGGGCCGCGACCTTCTCTCTGTGTCGACGAAGTGTAAGCCGGCCCATAGGCGGAGGTTTAGAGACGGTGATTCTATAATTGTTTCCACCGTCCGCAATGAAGATTTCTCGATTAACCCGCGCCCAAACTTTTGCCGGCATCCTGCTGTTCGGCTTGCTCGCTATGACGGCGCGCAACGCCGTTGATCCGGATCTCTGGTGGCATCTCCGGACTGGTCAATGGATCATGGAGTCGGGACATATCCCTCATTCCGATCCGTTCTCTTTCACACGAGCCGGAAGTCCGTGGGTTGCGCATGAGTGGCTCTCGGAGGTGGCTTTTTACGAGATCTGGAAACACAGCGGCGCGGCCGGGCTGATCATCTTTTCTGCCATTGTCACGACTGCCGGTTTCATGTTGCTGTATCTGCGTTCCCCGGGAAAACCCCACTGGGCCGCGGCGACGCTCGCACTCGGAGCCCTCGCCGCCGCGCCCGTCTGGGGTGTGCGTCCGCAGATGTTCACGTTTGCGCTCGCCAGCCTGCTGTTGTGGCTGCTCGAGCGCGGTCAAGAACGGCCACGCCTTCTGATCTGGATACCGCTTCTGTTTCTTCTTTGGCTCAACGTGCACGCTGGGTTTGCGCTTGGTCCAGTGCTGCTCGTCGCTTATGGCGCAGGCCTTGTCTGGGAGGTGGTTGCCGGAGACACGAGTTGGCAGGAAGCACGACTCTACTTGTTGCGCATAGTGCTAGCTTTGACGGCATGCGTGGCGCTGGTCCCTTTCAATCCCAGCAGCGCGCAGCTTTATCGCTATCCGCTGGACGTTCTGCGGTCGGCAGCGATGCGCTCGTTCATCATCGAGTGGTCCCCTCCCGATTTCCATCAGCTCCGCTACCTGCCCCTCTTCCTGATCTGGATGGCTCTCCTGTGGGCGCTCGCCAGCTCCCGGTCCCGCCCAAGGGCGCGCGTGCTTGTCCCTCTCTTTTTGACGTTTCTCGCAGCCCTGGACGCGGTGCGCCACATTCCCCTTCTGGTGCTGCTGGCTACGCCGGTGATCTCGGCCGCTTGCCCTGGGGCTTCGTCTTTGTCGCAGTTTTCATGGGCCCAGCCGTTGTCATCGGGTCGCCAATCACGGTTCGCCTTCCGTGGCGCCGTTCTGCTGCTGATGGCTGGGTTTGCCTTAACTCGATGGTCTAGCCTGGTTCGCAACCAGGCTCGGGCCGAGGCCGAGCTGTATCCCACTCAGGCGGTGGAATTCCTGCGCTCTCACAAGTTGTCGAGCCGCCTATTCGTTTATTACGACTGGGGAGGCTACGCCATCTGGAAGATGTATCCGGAATATCGCGTGTTTGTGGACGGACGGGCTGACCTCTACGGCGACGATCTGTTGCACCAGTTCCAGGACGCCGCCCAATTGCGCGCCGGATGGGAGCAGGTTCTGGACAGATGGGGGGTGCAGGCGGTGCTTATGCCCCCATCCGGCGCGCTGGCCCAGGGGCTCCTTTTGGACTCCCGTTGGCACGCCGCATACCGCGATTCGCAGGCAATTCTGTTCTTGCCCGCGCGCCTGCCCTTGAAAACTGTCGCGTTATCAAGAATCTGTGTCGATAGGGCACAAAAGTGAAAAAATGTGTACCAGAGCCCTCCGAATCTGCGAAACTACACCAAACTGGACTCGTTTCCTACCCTAGGTACGGGTACGAAGCAGCGGTTCTCGTGCACGCAGCAAATGACACAGTCTTGGACTCGGCCTTGCCTACAATCGCCCGGTTGGTCTGGCCTCGGGCACAAAAGAGCCCCGTTCAAACTCGGACTTCGATCCAAATTTGGAGGACACTTATGATAAGAGATCTTGCCAAACTGTTGTGGCGCAATGAAGAAGGGCAAGACATCGCCGAGTACGCGGTGATGCTGGCGGTCATCCTGGTGATTGTGATTGGCACCATCCGCCTCATCGGCGGCAATGCCAATAACGTTTTCTCTTCGGTCGCCAACAGCATCTCGCAGTAATTCGAAAAACCGCGATACCACGCGTGTAAAAACACGGCCAGGCAGCTCGCCCAAAAGCATGGGCGAAAAGAGTCCGGGATCGGCCCGGAAGGAGAGGAATGAACCGAAGCCGTCTGTTTATGATCGGAGGCTTGGCACTGGCTCTGGGCCTTCTGGTCAGCTACCCCGTTTATAACCGGCTGCGGACTTCTGGCGGAATAAACAACGAGCCCGGAGCGGATATCGTCGTCGCGGTTAACGACCTCCAGGTGGGCGCCAAGCTGGAAGACCGTGATATCCGTCTGGCGCGGTTCCCACAATCGGTGATCCCTCCCGGTGCATTCACCAAGAGGACGCAGGTGATAGGTCGGGGCGTGGTGCTGCCGGTCAGCAAAGGCGAATTCATTCTGCCCAATAAGCTGGCAGCGGCCAATGCCGGCTCTGGTTTGCCGGCGCTCATCCCGCCGGGAATGCGCGCGGTTTCTGTGCGCGTCAACGATGTTGTTTCGGTGGCCGGTTTCGTGCAACCAGGTTCGCGAGTGGATGTGCTTGCAACCGGCAATCAGGGAGGCGGCGGCGATCGGCAAACAACCACCGTCCTGGAAAACGTTGCCGTGATCGCGGTGGGCAAGAACCTGGAGCGCAATCCCAGCGGGGACACGCAATCGGCCCCGGTGATCACTTTGCTGGTTTCGCCCGACGATGGACAGAGATTGACCCTGGCTTCCCAGGAAGGCCGTATTCAGCTGGCGCTACGCAATCCGCTCGATACACGAAGAGAACAGATCGGCGCTACGCGCGCCAGTTCGTTGTATCCGGGTGTGGCGCCGCCGGTCACTCAGACCAAACCCAGATCTCACAGGACGACGATTCCGGTTACGGTGATTCCGTCCTCCGCCTATGCGGTGGAAACGATTCGTGGCAGCAAGCGGGACGAAACCAAGTTTTGAGCCGGGCATGCAGCAACGATTCGCAACTTCATATTCGTACGAGGAACCATCGCTTGGGTCGTCGGAGAGGTTCGAATTCATGAAAGTTCTTACGCTGATCGCAGGTGCGGTGCTCCTGTGTATCGCTCCGGTGTTCGCCCGGCCCGCGGATCCCAACGCCGGTCCGCAGAACCCGCCTGCTACGGCTTCCACGCAGGGCAACGCGGCCGTGCCTCAGACGACTGTTCCAGCCGCTGGGACATCCACGCAGGAGGTTCCAAGTGCTGCTCCCTTACGGGTGATGGTCGGCAAGTCTCTTCTCATTAACACCACCGAGAGACTGAAGCGCGTTTCTGTGACCGATCCCAGCGTTGCCGACGCACTCGTCGTCACTCCTACGCAAGTGCTGGTCAACGGGCTCGCGCCCGGCGAAATTTCGTTACTAATCTGGGACGAACTGGAGCGCTCGCGCAGTTTCGATCTAAGGGTGGATGTGGACGTTACGGCGGCTGCCGAAGAGGTCCACCGCCTCTTCCCCGATGAGCAGATCAGCGTGACTCCCTCGCGCTCTGCCATTGTCCTGTCGGGCCACGTGACCACAGAGGATGTCTCCAAGCACGCCGGGGCGATTGCTTCCGCCTACTCGAAAAACGTAGTGAACGTCCTGAGCTTCGGTCCCGTGGGCGCGCAAGAAGTGCTTTTGGAAGTTAAGTTCGCTGAAGTGGACCGTACCGCCGTCACGCAGCTCGGAGCGAATCTGTTCATGCCGGGACTGGGCAACACCGTCGCACTCAGCCAGACTGGGCAGTTTGGGAGCGTTAACGTCACGAATACCGCGCAGACGACCGTGACCAACGGCAACACCCAGACGGTGACCACCACCTCGACGCCCCCGGTCGTACATATCAGCGATTTTCTTAATCTGTTTATTGCGCGAACGGACGTAAATATTGGCGCGGTCATCAGAGCGCTACAACAGAAAAATCTGCTGCAGATACTGGCGGAACCCAATCTGATTGCGGTGAATGGCAAGGAAGCGAGCTTTCTGGCGGGCGGTGAATTTCCCTTTCCGGTTGCGCAGCCCAGCGGCCAGGGGCTTTCAACGGTCACCATACAGTTCCGCGAATTTGGCGTGCGTCTCAAGTTCACTCCTGTGATCCAGCCCAATGGAAACATTCATCTTCGCGTCGTTCCGGAAGTGAGCACACTCGACTTCACCAACGCCGTCACCGTCGCTGGAACAACCGTACCCGCCATCAGCACGCGCAAGGCCGATACCGAATTCGAATTGCAGGACGGCCAGAGCTTCGTCATCGCCGGGCTGATCGACAACCGGCTGACCAACATTACGAGCAAAGTTCCCTGGCTGGGGGATCTCCCCGTCTTGGGTAATTTCTTCAAGAGCAAGAGCGTTCAGAAGAGCCGAGGAGAATTGATGGTCTTGTGTACGGCGCGCCGGGTTTCACCGAGTGCCCTGTCGCCTGCAGGTCCAGCCAATCCGCAGCCCCTTCTGGATAAAGAGAGTTTCGACAGCAAGAAGCCTGAAGGCAGTGAAAAGAAGTAAATCCGGACACCCTCGCAGGGGTGAAACCGAAGAAGAGTCTAGAAAGGGCAGTGGTTCGAGTCATGCCGGAGTTGTCAGTTGCCGTGTTCGCCACGGACAATGACCAGCGTGCGGTACTCCAGGTCCTGGTGGATGGAACCAGCGTGGCGCGCACCGTGTGCAGTCACCAGGCGTTGCCGTTGGCGGCCACCGATTCTGTCATCCGCAAGACTCAGGCTTTTGCGCCCAACGTAATCCTGGTGGACATTGCCACCGACGGGACCTCGGCAGCATTGCGGGCCATCGAACTCCTGCATCAGGAATTTCCCGATTCGGCCGTGTTCGCCATTGGAAGCATGGCACAGTCCCAGTTAATCGTCAGCGCCATGCGGGCGGGGGCGCGCGAGTACATCGAGCGCCCTACGACTACGACCGATCTGCTGGAAGCGTTTGTCCGGTTAACGTCCACACGCCGCAAGCCAGGCCGCGAAACTTCCCGCGGAAAAATTCTCACGATCGTGAACGCCAAGGGCGGAAGTGGCGCCACCACGGTCGCTGTGAATCTGGCCCTGGCCTTGCAATCCATTCAGCACAGCACTGCGCTGGTGGACCTTGCCCCACTGGGCCATTGCGCTCTGCATCTCAATCTCAAGCCCACGTTTACTGTCTCGGACGCCATCACCAACCTGCACCGTTTGGACTCTTCGCTGCTGGACAGCTTCATGGCCCGCCACGGAGGCGGCCTACAGGTGCTCGCGGGCGCCACCGCTCCGGCTCCGATTGAGCCGTCCGCATCCGACTTTGCCCGCCTCTTCGACATGATGGCTGGCCTGTTTCGCTACATCGTAGTGGATGCCTCTTCCCGGCTTGATAGCTCTACCCGCCTGGTCAGCAATTTGTCGGAGAGAGTTCTGCTGGTCGGGCACGCCGATGTCGCATCCCTGTGGAGTGCGGGACGTGTCGCTCAATATCTCGGTGAGCACGGCTCCCGAGACCGGTTTGCGCTCGTGCTCAACCGCTATCGCAAAGTATCGGGCTTTAACGAGGCAGAAACCGAGGCCGCGATCGGTGCGCCGGTTCTTTGGAGAATTCCCAATCAGTATTTTGCCGTTTCCACCGCCATTGACCGCGGCGTGCCCGTGATACAGCAGGGGAGCACCGAAATTGCCCGCTCCATCACCGGACTGGCCGAGTATCTCACCAAGGACGATCTCGATACGAAGCGCACGGCGTGGTCGCTATTTAAGACGGTCTAGAGAACATGGCCAATTTACAAGCCTTCGAGCGGAGCGAATATCAGCAGGTCAAAGCCGACCTGCATCGCAAGATTCTGGATCGGCTGGATCTAGAGAAGCTAGGACGTACCGCTGGCGATGCCGCCCGCGACGAAGTCCTGATCCTCATCCGCAATTCGGTGAATAGCGAAGCGGTGCCTCTCAGCTTCGCCGAGCGCGAACGGCTGAGCCGCGAAATTCTGGATGAAATTTTCGGTCTCGGCCCGCTCGAGCCGCTGCTCAAGGACAACACTATCTCCGACATTCTGGTGAATCGTTTTGACCGTGTGTACGTCGAGCGCGCGGGCAAACTGGAACTGACCAGCTTTTCGTTCAAAGATAATCAGCACCTGATGCAGATTATTGACCGCATAGTCTCCCGCATTGGGCGGCGGGTCGACGAATCCTCCCCGATGGTGGATGCCCGCCTGGCAGACGGCTCGCGTGTCAACGCGATCATTCCGCCCTTGGCGCTCGACGGACCTTGTCTCTCGATTCGCCGCTTCGGCCGCGACCCCATCACGGCTCGCAACATGCTCGACAACAAGACCCTGAGCGAACCGATGCTGGAATTGCTCTCGGCCATGGTGAAAGGCCGCCTGAACCTGCTTATCTCCGGAGGAACTGGTGCCGGCAAGACCACGCTTCTCAACGTTCTTTCCGGATACATCCCGAATTCCGATCGCATCGTCACCATCGAGGATGCGGCCGAGTTGCAACTGAAGCAGGAACATGTCGTACGGCTGGAAACGCGTCCCCCCAACATTGAAGGCAAGGGTGCGGTGCGGCAGCGCCAGCTCGTCATCAACAGTCTCCGTATGCGTCCGGATCGCATCGTGGTGGGCGAGGTACGCGGCGAAGAGGCTTTTGACATGCTCCAGGCCATGAACACCGGCCATGAAGGATCACTGACCACGGTTCACGCCAACTCCCAGCGCGACGCACTGGCTCGGGTTGAGAACATGGTGGCCATGGCCAACCTGAATATTCCGGAGAAAGCAGTCCGTCAGCAGGTTGCCGCCGCCATCCATGCCGTCGTGCAGATCGCACGCCTCTCCGATGGCACACGCAAGGTGCTCACTATTTCCGAGATCACCGGCCTGGAGTCCGACGTGATCTCGATGAACGATGTCTTCATTTTCGATCGCACCGGAATTGACGAGACGGGGCGCGTTCGCGGTTCATTCCGAGCGACCGGCATCCGGCCCCGTTTCGTCGATCGGCTGGCGACCGCAGGATGCCGCCTGCCAGCGTCAATTTTTGAGTCGAGGATGGAGGTCTAGCCGATGCAGATCGCCATCGCTCTGTTGGTTTTCCTGGTGGTCAGCCTGGGTGCTTTTGCCGTCCTGAGCTTGCTCGACCAACGCAAGTCCCAGGCCCGTGTGCTCCGCGACCGCCTTTCCGCGACGCAGAAGCCGGCCGAGTCCGTGCAAGCCGACGTCGCTCTTCTCCGCGACGAAATGATGAGTCGGATCCCGGCTTTCGACACCTTGCTGCGACGCTCCGAGCGCGTCACCGTGCTCCAGGAGATGTTGAGTCAGGGCGATGTCAACGTTCGCGCTGGAAATTTCCTGATTTTCTGCCTGCTGGCGGCGGTCGTCTTTGGAGTTGCATTCATGGTCGCAGGTGGCAGCGTGCTGTTTGGCTGGGCGGGCCTTGTTCTGGGTTTCTTTATCCCATACGCGTATGCCTCCCACCGGCGGGCGAAGCGCTTTCAGCGTTTTGAGGAGAAGTTTCCGGAAGCGATTGACACTCTTGCCCGCGCGGTTCGCGCCGGCCACGCCTTCACCACTGCGCTCGAAATGATCGCCAACGAGATCTCGGAACCGGTAGCGGGAGAATTCCGCCAGCTCTTCGAAGAGCAAAAATTCGGCCTTCCAGTGCGCGACGCCCTCCTGAACCTGGCCGCCCGTATTCCTCTGGTGGACGTCAAATTTTTCGTAACCGCGGTAATGTTGCAGCGCGAAACCGGCGGCAACCTTGCCGAAATTCTAGATAATCTGTCCTATGTGATCCGGGAACGCTTCAAGATCTTGCGCCAGGTTCGGGTTCACACCGCGCAAGGGCGTTTGACCATGGTTCTCCTCATGGCTCTGCCGCCGACGATTGTAGTGGCTATGCTGACTCTCAACCCGTCGTTCATTCGGCCACTGTTCACTGACCCGCTGGGACACATTCTGATCGTCGCGGGCATTGTGCTGCAAACCATCGGTTATTTCTTTATTCGCAGAATTATCAGGATTCAGGTCTGATTCATGGCTTTGGCGCTCTCCATTCTGATTTTTCTCACCATCGCAGTGGTGGTGTTCGCTTTCGGAGCCGCCACCATGGCGCCTTCTTCGGTACTCGGCTCACGCCTGCGCGAGATCGGCTGGCAACGGCCGAAAGCAGAAGCAAAGCCGGCCATTCGTGAGCGCATTCAGCAGGCTTTGGATCCTCTCAGCCGCGCGCTTCCCGTTTCGCCCACAAATGTTTCCCAGACTCGCGCCTGGCTCATCCAAGCCGGGTACCGCGAAGCCCGCCACGTCCGCTTTTACTTCGGCGCGCGTGTTCTGTTCGCCGCGCTCGGCCTGAGTGCGGTGGTACTGTTCTCGGGATTCGACTCCCTGCTGCTGCTCGTCGGCGTGCCCGCCCTCGGCTTCTTCCTCCCCCGCTTCTTTTTGAAGAGGGCAATGAAAGAGCGGCAGCGCCGAATTCGGCTGGGTCTTCCCGACGCGCTCGATTTGACCGTCATCTGCGTGGAGGCCGGCCTCGCGCTCGACCAGGCCATGCTGCGCGTAGGCGAAGATTTGCAGCATGCACACCCGGAACTCAGCGGCGAGTTTCATCTCTTCAACCTGGAGACGCGCGCCGGCAAGCCCCGAGCCGAAGCCCTGCGGAACCTGGCCGCCCGCACCGGAGTGGACGATGTGCGCGGCTTGGTTGGCACGCTGATTCAGACCGATCGCTTCGGAACCAGCGTCGCGCAGGCTTTACGGGTCCATTCCGATTCCCTGCGCACCGAGCGCCGCCAGCGCGCCGAAGAGCAGGCGGCCAAAACCACTGTTAAAATGATTATTCCCCTGGTCCTGTTTGTGCTGCCCTCCCTGATTTTCGTCACCGTCGGCCCGGCAGTAATTCAGTTGATGCGCTTGCTCGGCCCCATCACCGGGGCAGGGCGGCGGTGAATTAGGTTTGGAGTTGAGGAGTTGTCATGCCCGCGAACGGGCCTACGGGATACGCTTTTAACCGTACACGCACGACCTATCTCGCGACCGAACTGCTGATCGCGCGCACTCACTGGTCCCGTTTTCGCGGCCTGATGGCCACCGACGCTTCTCGTTTCCGGCGCGGCCAGGGGCTCTGGATCGTGCCGTGCCACGGCGTCCACACCTTGGCCATGCGTTTCCCCATCGATGCCGTATACCTTGACCAGGAGAGAATCGTCATTCACATTGAACACGAGCTGAAACCCTGGAGAATGGCGGCCATTCGTGTGCTCGCCACTTCCGTGCTGGAGCTCCCAACGGGGACCGTGAGCGACACCCGAACCGAGCTCGGCGACCAGGTGGATATTCTGATGGAGCGCCCGCTCGATACCGAGGCTGCATGAGTACTGTCGAAACCATTCCGGAAAGTGTTATCCAGTGGCCCGAGCCGCCTCGGCTGCTGGTGGAATGGTCTTCTCCGTGGGAGGAGTTCAAGTCGGCCATCCGGCCTGCGCTCAGCAAGCCTCCCAAACAGCTTGCCGGTGAAGCTCCCATCGGCATGTTTCCGTATCGCGGAATGCTGGTGACATGGGTGCTGGAAGCTCTGTTGCTGATTCTGGTAATCGTGCTCCCCGCCCGCATCGCGAGTTTGCAGCCCTACACTCCTCCACCCATTCGCAAGTGGGACGTCATCTATTACACCGGCGATGAACTTCCTCGAACCGAAGACAATGGCGGCGCGCAAACGGGCAAGTCAGGACGAGCCGGAGGCCAGGAGGCGCACCATCGCACGCAGACCATCCGCGTCGCGCGCGGATCCACGCCCACCGAGCAGGTCGTGGACGCCCCGAGGTTGAATTTGCCGCGGTCGGATTCGTCAGTAGCAAATTTGCTTGCTTTCAGACCGGTGCCCGGGCCACCACCGGCCGAAGGACTGCGATCATCCCTGGTCGCACCCGCGTTGCCAACTCCGCGCGTGGTGCCGCCTACGCCCGAGTTGAATTCTGCGCTAGCCCGTAAATCGGACAGCTTGACAACCAACGTCGTTGCGCCCGCGCCTGAGGTTTCGCACGCCAACACCCGCTCCATGCCTTCGCTGAGTGCGTCGGTAGTTGCGCCCGCACCCGATGTCACGCGCGATAAGATGCGCAGCGCAACCCCGATCAACCCTTCTGTCGTCGCACCTGCGCCCACCGATGCCCAGCGCGATCTGGCCAGCTCCCGATCATCCTTGACGCAAACAACCGACGTGGTTGCGCCGCCAGTGTCCGCGCCCCAGCGCGAAACCTCAGCCACGGCGAAACTGACTCTGCCCACTCCGACTGTGGTTGCCCCGCCGCCGTCCCAGGTCAGCCGCGATTTCAATAGCTGGGGCGGCGCGGCGACCGGAGACCTGCACCCCAATCCAGTGCCACCTCCCCCCAGCGTGGGAGGCGGCGGTTCACTGCCCCGTACCGGATCCGGCGGGCTCAACACGCAAGTTGTGCCGCCGCCAGTGAGCACCGACGGCGGATTGCAGGGGAGCGGGAAACGCTCGGGAGGCTCTCTGCTTGGCTCCGCCGAGGTCGTGCCACCTCCGCCAGGTCTGGGCGGCGGCAAGGCTCTTTCCGGCAGCGGACGCGGCAACAAAGGCGCAGGCACAGGCGGCACACTGGATCTTGGCACCGCAGCTGCGCCCCCGGGTAGCAGCGGCGGAAGCGCTGCGGGATCGGGAGTCGTGGTCTCCAATCAACCGGGAACCAAGGTAGGGGTGCCGAACTCCCCAAGCGGCGGCGCCATCGCGATGTCTCCAACCGGCACCGCCAAGACTGGACTCGGCGGCAGCGGGGGAGGAAACGGCATCGTCAAAGGAAATGGTCCGGGCAGCGGACTGCAAGGAGAAGGCCAAGGCGCCGGCAAAGAAGGGACGGGCCCCGGCTCCGATCCGAACGCACGCTCCGGGATTTCGCCCTACCCCGGCCCCGGCGGCGCCGGACGCGGCACCACCGGCACCCCCGCAATTCCAGGTGTTTCCGTACAAGGCGGCAGCACCATCACGCTTCCAAGCTTTGGATCGCCCAGCGGCGATGCCTCGTCCGGACCCGGCCGTTCCTCTGCGAACGATCACAAGAGATCGGGAATCACGGTGGTCGCTACGTCCCGCTCGGGTGGCGTGTTCAACTACTACGGTTTGCTCAAAGGTGATAACTATTCCATCTACATCGAGACATCGTTGGGAACCGCGGTGATGCAATACTCCGATTCGGCATCGGTAGCTCATCCCTCGAAAGAAGTCCTGACCGAGCCCGAGCCCATCCGTAAGGATCTTCCCTCTGGTCTGCGTCCCACGCGCGTGGTGATCGCTTGCATTCTTGACCGCTCGGGAGTGCTGAAAGATCTGAAGGTGCTCGAGCCGGGCGCGCAGGAGAGCACTTCAAAAATCCTGGCTGCGTTGTCGAATTGGAAGTTTCAACCCGCGATGCGGGGAAACGAGCCGGTGGAAGTGACCGCGATCCTCGGATTCGGGATCGATACGCGCTAAAACTAATTCCGGCTGTCATCGGTGGGCGCGGCCCAGAGCAATTGCCACAACACCAAGGCCGGTCAATAGCAGTAGACCTGTCGAGAGAACGTAATACACCACTCTCATCTTGGGCCACAGCCAGGTCGGCCATGTGTTGGCAAACTTGTCTCTCCAAGTATCGGCAAGGCGGAGAGGCAGGGCGGCCTCGTCCGAGCCACCTTGCCAATGCGCCGCGATCCAGGTTGCGCGAAGATTCGAAAGAAGCAGAGCCGTTATGATCACCCGCATCACAATGCCGCCGGGTGACGCCACCAAAGCACCCAGGGACACCAGTGTGTCAATGACGTAATAGACCAAAACGACAGTTGCAGCGAAGCGGCTGTGTTCCCGAACGCCGACTCCCCCTAGATAGAAGAACAGAAACACTACTGCTGCCAAGATCGGCTGCCCTGTTACCAACAAGACGAGAAACGACAGGGCCGCCACCAAAGTGCACACCCAATAGCCTTGAACGGCTAGATAGTCGACGTCGTAGCCGCTCTCAATGGAAGGCCAAAAAAGGCTCTTGACGCGGCTCTCGCTACGACCCGTGGAATCGGAGATCCCGAGCGTTTGCATGCCGAGGATTAAACTCCGCTGGCCCCCATTTTGTCCAGCAGAAACCGTGGAAGGAGGGGAACCAATCCGACTTACTAATATCCCTTGCGCTTGTCCACAACACCGAGCAGTGCCTCGCCTCTCAGGTAACGCTGGAGATTCTCGGAAAACAGCGTGTAGTGCCGCTCCCAGAGTTTGTCAGTCAGCGCCGCCGTGTGCGGTGTGATGAGTAAGCCCGGCATGTCCCACAGCGGAGAATCCGCCGCCAACGGCTCTTTGGGAAAGACGTCCAGAGCGGCGCCGCCGATTTTCTTCTCGCGCAACGCTGACGCCAGTGCGCCCTCATCCACCAACTGTCCGCGACCGACGTTGATCAGGCACGCATCGCCCTTCATCAGGGCCAGACGCTCAGCATTGGCGATGGCCTTTGTGTTCTCCGTCACGGGCGCGGCCAGAACGACGTAGTCTGCTTCCCCGAACACGTCGTCTATTTGTGCGGGCCCGAAGACAACGTCTGCGCCTTCACTTCCCTTCTCCGGATGCTCGCGCACGGCGATCACGCGCATGCCCAACGCCTTCGCACTCTTGGCAACCGCGCGCCCGATACTGCCGAGGCCAATCAGCCCCACGGTTGCACCCGCCACCTCTCGCACGCGCGGAAGCTCATCCCACATTCGTTGCTGACCCCATTGATGCTTTCCTTGCAAGCGCACCGCGTCGGGAATTTTCTTGGCCAGTGCGAAGATCTGCGCGATGACGTGTTCGGCCACCACCGGTCCGTGCACTTCCCGTGCATTCGTCAGGACGATGCCACTCTCGACCAGTTCCGGGAAAATCAGCTGGTGCACCGCCGCCGCCGGCGAGTGAATCCAACGCAGCTTCCTCGCCACTTTGATCTGTTCCGGTCGGATCGACCACGTGATGGCTATTTCCGCGTCGGAAATTTCCGCGTCTACTCGCTTGTAGTCTGGTAAGTACACCACATCCACCGGTGGAAATTCTCGCCGCAGCCGCGCCGGAAACCACGCCGGAGCGTTCCACAAAGCAAAGGGATGGTGGACGAAAATCAGGAGTTTCATTCGAATGTTGTTAGAGGTTTGTTGAAATCGCAATCAATCCGACACAGTTCCCTCTATGGCCCCGGTGCTCCGCGGTGGTAGCTCTTCTTGACGCGCAGATCCGACCCCGTCATTTCCTTCGGCTCGGGAACCCCCAGCATTCCCAGAATCGTCGGAGAGATATCCCGCAGCGACCCATTCGGCTTCAGCGTGTACTGCTGTGCATCATCGGAAAGGACGATGAACGGCACAGGATTGGTAGTGTGCGCCGTATGCGGCCCACCCGTCACAGGATCGATCATCATTTCCGCGTTACCGTGATCGGCTGTGATCAGCATCGCTCCGCCTTTGGCGCGCACAGCTTTCTCGATCTGCCCCAGGCAAGCATCGACAGTCTCGACCCCCTTCACTGTAGGCTCGATCTTCCCAGAGTGCCCGACCATGTCGGCATTGGCGAAGTTCACGATGATGACATCGAAGGCGCTGTCGCTCGTAGCTTTGACAACGACATCGGCAATTCCGGCCGCGCTCATCTCCGGCTTCAGGTCGTAGGTCGC
>Ga0209701_10000097_pt1 | contig 39868 bp, 42 predicted proteins | sample CZO8metaG_4_FD_188356 | JGI IMG/M metagenome (GOLD analysis project Ga0209701, IMG submission 188356) | Vadose zone soil microbial communities from the Eel River Critical Zone Observatory, Northern California, USA - CZOApr15con2H3.8 metaG... | ecosystem: Environmental > Terrestrial > Soil >... | reverse complement strand
CAAGCAATGCGATCGACACGGACGCAACCATGCGGAACGGAGTTCCTCCCGCCAACAGAACCGCCACGACGGGCAGGTAGACGGCCATCGCCAGATCTTCCAGTACCAGGATGGAGAGCAGCACGGGCGTTTCGGGATTGCTGAACCGCTTCAATTCTCCTAGAACTCTCGCGATGATTCCCGAAGATGAGATGTAAGTAACTCCACCCAGCAGCGCTGATGGCAGGGCGTTCCAATGCAGGAGTAGTCCGGCGATGAAGCCAGGAGCGAAGTTCAGAGCGAAGTCGATGGCTCCGGCCGCAATTCCCGACTTCAAACTACGGCCGAGGTCTTCTCCCGTATATTCCAGGCCGAGCATGAACAGGAGCAGCAGAACGCCGATCTCGGATCCAATCCGCGTGAACTGTTCACTTACATGCAGGGGCGTGAGGCCGCCCTTCCCAAAGGCTAGGCCGGCCAGGAGGTAGAGCGGAATCGCGGAGATGCCGTATCGTTTCGCAAGTCGCGCGAGAACTGCGAGACCGGCGATGATGAGTCCCAGTTCGACGAAGAGCGCCGAGAAATGTCCGCTGCTTTCTGGCATAAGTGCCGCGCCGGGTCACCCGGTTAACGTCGAACGTAGGGCCTGCTTTACACTAGTCGTTTGAAGCAGGATACCCAATCGCAGATTTCACGTCTTCGTTCCGGCGAGCCTCTGGCGCTGGCGCGGGCCATCTCCGCGGTGGAAAACCGCGCTCCGGGCTGGTCGGAGTTGCTCAAGGCGCTCTTCCCGCACACCGGCAAGGCGCGCATCATCGGGTTGACGGGTGCGCCGGGATCGGGCAAGAGCACACTGGTGGACCAGCTCGCCAAGCACTATCGCAAAGAGAACCAGACGGTCGGCATCATTGCGGTCGATCCGACTAGTCCTTACACGGGCGGGGCGATTCTGGGCGACCGGATTCGCATGCAGGACCATCACGCCGATACGGGAATTTATATCCGCAGCATGGCGACGCGTGGATCGCTGGGCGGGCTGGCGCGCGCCACGGCGGATGTGGCGACTGTACTTGATGCTTCGGGTCGCGACCGTATTCTTATTGAGACAGTCGGCGTGGGACAGGATGAGGTGGACATCGTGCGGCTGGCCGATGTCACGGTCGTGATTCTTGTGCCGGGCATGGGCGATGATGTGCAGACCATCAAGGCTGGCATCATGGAGATTGCCGACATCTTCGTTATCAACAAGAGCGACCGCGATGGAGCGGAGCGGGTGGAGCGGGAGATTCGCGCGTTGCAGTCGCTGGCTACGCGCAACGATGGGTGGACGCCGCCGGTTGTGAAGACTGTCGCGACTGAAGGCACAGGGACGAAAGAACTCGCGGATGCGATCATCGGCTACGAGGCTTATTTAAAGAGAGAGAACTTGTCATTCAAGAAGAACGTCGAGAACTGGCAGGAGCGGCTCATCGAGATGTTGCGAGACGCGATGCTGGAAAAAGCGCGGGCCCAGATGGATGGCGGCAGCGTGGCGCGGTACGCCGCGGAGATCGCCGAGCATAAGCGCGATCCGTATACGCTGGTGGAGGAGATTGTGCGGGGCGTGGCGAAGTAACCGCTGGTCCTATCGCCGCTCAGGGCAGGCTCTCGCGTTCGGTTCCGGACTGCTCGGAATAACGTGTCTATGTAGAGAGTTTCATGGAAATCAGCATCGACCATCTCGGGATTGCGGTGAAGTCGCTGGCGGCGGCGAAGTCGATTTACGAGAAGCTGGGGATGCAGGTCTCGCCCGAAGAGACGGTCGAACAGGAGAAAGTCCGGCTGGTGATGGTGCCCGTTGGGAAGAGCCGCCTGGAGTTGCTGGAAGCTACTTCGGAAGACTCGACCATTGCTAAGTTTATTGCCAAGCGTGGCGAGGGGCTACATCATATCTGCTTGCGGGTTCCAGATCTTGGGGCGGCAGTGGATAAGCTGAAAAAAGACGGCGTGCGGTTGGTTTCCAACGAGATCAAGATCGGGGCGGGCGGGCATCGGTATATATTCGTGCATCCGCAGAGCGCCGGCGGGGTTCTGCTGGAACTGGTCGACGGTGGTTCGCATGGCTAACAAGTACGACGCAATCGTAATCGGCGCGGGACAGGCTGGTCCCACATTGGCCACGCGACTGGCCAATGCGGGCATGAAAGTTGCATTTGTCGAGCGCCACAAGTTTGGCGGAACTTGCGTCAACACGGGATGCACTCCGACGAAAGCCATGGTGGCGAGCGCTTACGCGGCTCATCTTGCGCGGCGCGGTGGCGAGTATGGGGTCAAGATCGCGGGCGAGATCCGCCTGGACATGAAGAAGGTCAAGGCCCGCAAGGATGACATCGTCGCAGCTTCCGCCACGGGCGTTGAATCAGGGTTGCGCGGCAATAGCAACGTTACGGTCTATGTGGGCCACGCGCGGTTCGAATCCGCGACAGAGATCAGCGTCGGCAACGATCGCCTCGCTGCTCCCAAGATTTTTATCAACGTGGGCGGGCGCGCCCAGGTCCCCGACATGCCCGGAATCGATCAGATTTCTTACCTGACCAACTCCTCCATGATGGACGTCGATTTTCTTCCGCGGCATCTGGTGATCGTCGGAGGAAGTTACATCGGGCTGGAGTTCGGACAAATGTTCTGCCGCTTTGGGAGTGAGGTGACGATTGTCGAGATGGCTTCGCAGCTGATCAAACGCGAAGATGAGGATATCTCGGAAGCAGTCCGAGCGATTGTGGAGAACGAAGGCGTGCACGTCCGGCTGAATGCGAAGTGCATCGCCTTTCGGAAAGAAGGCTACGACATTGCGGTCGGTGTGGATTGCGAGCAGGGTCCACCGGAAGTGGTTGGATCACACGTGCTGCTGGCGGTTGGACGGCGGCCGAATACGGACGATCTCGGGATCGAAAAAGCTGGAATCGCCACGGATAAGCACGGATACATCACCGTGGACGATCAACTGCGAACGAATGTTCCCGGCATCTGGGCTTTGGGCGACTGCAACGGCAAGGGCGCCTTCACTCATACTTCCTATAACGACTATGAGATTGTGGCGGCGAACTTATTGGATAACGATCCCCGGCGCGTGAGCGACCGGATCACCACCTACGGGTTGTTCATGGACCCGCCCCTGGGCCGGGCGGGGATGACCGAGGCGGAGGCGATTGCTACCGGCCGCAGCGTGCTGGTCGGAAAGCGGCCCATGACTCGGGTTGCGCGCGCCATCGAAAAAGGGGAAACGCAGGGCTTCATGAAGATCATGGTCGATGCGGCGACGAAAGAAATCCTTGGGGCGGCGGTGCTGGGTCCCGGCGGAGATGAAGCGATCCACTGCGTCCTCGACGTGATGTACGCAAAAGGGGCTCACAGCGTGATCCAGCGCGCGGTGCATATTCACCCAACCGTTGCGGAACTGATTCCGACGATCCTGGGCGAGTTGAAGCCGCTCGAGCACGCTGCAATTACCGGGGCGGCCTGATCCATGTTGCTGCTGGCGGTTGATACATCCGGCAAAAACGGAAGCCTGGCTTTGGCGCGGGTGACCGCGAGCGGGAGCGCACTGAAGATCGTCGAGGAGGTTGCTCTCGCGGGTGGAACTTTCTCGGCGCAGCTGGTGCCGCAGACCGCAGCGCTGCTTGAGAAACATGGATACGGTAAGGGGGATCTCGCAGGATTTGCGGTCGTCTCGGGGCCGGGTTCGTTCACGGGACTGCGCGTGGGATTGGCTGCGATCAAGGCGTTGGCAGAAATCCTCCGCAAGCCGATCGCGACGGTTTCCTTGCTGGAGGCAGTTGCGCGAAGCGGAGCGGGTGAGGGCCGTGTGTTTTCTGTTCTCGACGCGGGGCGGGGCGAACTCTACGTTGGCGACTACGAGCTTGGCCCGCCGGTTCGCAAGCACAACGAGCGGTTGCTGAGCAAGGAAGAGTTCTTCGCCGAGTCCAAAGGCCAACTCGTTGTCAGTCCCGACGCGAACATTGCGGACATCGCGCGGGGTGCTGGATTCCGTGTTGAGCAGGTTGGTTACCCCCGCAGCGGCGCGATTGCTTGCTTGGGTTGGGAGCGCATCCAGCGGGGTGAAACGATCCTGCCCGAAGATCTGGAAGCCAACTACATTCGCCGCTCCGACGCCGAGATTTTCTCCAAGCCCAAACACTGAGACTCGAATGCCGGTGACTATTCGTTCCGCGGTGCCGGACGACGTGCCTGCGTTCCTCGCCATCGAGCAGGAGGCAGCGAGCGCCGCCCACTGGACGCGAGAGCAGTACGCACGACTCGCGGAATCGGAGGTTGTCCTGGTGGCGGAAGAAGAGGGAAATATCTCAGGATTTGTCTGCGCGAAAATCGTTGCCGGTGATTGGGAGATCGAGAACATCGTGGTCGCGGAACATGCCCGCCGGCGCGGCGTTGGGAGTGGACTGCTGAAAGAACTGGTGCGCCGCGCCCGGAACCAGGCTGGCGCCGCGGTTTGGCTGGAGGTGCGCGAATCGAACTGGGCCTCGCGGCGTCTGTACGAGAAGCACGGGTTCCGCGAGACAGGGCGGCGTCGGGGATACTACAGAGGTCCGGTCGAAGACGCTGTGCTGTATGAATTCCGTTTCGAGACCAAATGACGGGGTCGGGATGCTAAAACCATGACTCTAAAGGCCAACACTGAATGCGAAGTGCACAAGAATGCGTGCAGTTTCACTCTGGGCTGGTCATCTACCAACTGTGGAAAATACCTATGAAAACTCATTGAACGGGTTTTTGGCCTGTGCTACCTTTTAACCGAACGGTAACAAAAACCAGGAGGTCTGCAAGGATGCTGACTTCGAGAGACCAACTCCTGGCTGGCCATGATGAATTCCGGCGGCTGGTCCAGGAGCACTCGCAATTTTCCCAAAGACTTGAGTCCCTCACACAGAAGCGTTACCTCACCGAAGATGAAAAACTGGAAGAAGTGCGGCTGAAGAAGCTGAAGCTGCGTTTGAAAGACCAGATGCTATATATCGAGCAGCAGTTCCAGCGGCAGTCCGCATAGAAGTCCAACGGGCTGCAAGACCGGCCCGAAGCGTCACAACCGTCTTTACACCGGGTAGTTATGTCTCCGTACGGGGCGCGCCTAAGCGCCTTTTTTTATTGTAGTTATGTAGAGGGCGGCTCACCGCTCTATAATCAAGCGGGAATCCCATGGTTCGTGACGGCTACTTTTACGGCGCGGGCTGCCTCTTGGCGGCGGCTTTGCTTGTCTGGCTGACGGCTTGGCCTTATGCCGTGCCAGTGTTGCTGCTGGGCGCGTTTTTTCTGTGGTTCTTTCGTGATCCCGAGCGGCAGATTCCGCAGGATCCTGGGGCGGTCGTATCGCCGGGCGACGGCAAGGTGACGGATGTCTCCGTCGTGAACTCCGGCGAATCTCCAAGGAACCGGATCAGCATTTTTCTGAGCGTCTTCGATGTGCACGTGAATCGTTCACCGATTGCGGGAGTGATCCGAGATGTCCGCTATCAGCGAGGCAAGTTCTTGAACGCCATGGGTGCAAATTCGGCGGAGGAGAACGAGCAGAACATTGTTACCGTCGAAGGAGAAGGCCAAACGGTGATCTTCAAACAGATTGCAGGTCTGCTGGCGCGGCGGATTGTTTTCACCCGCAAAGTGGGCGACCGCATCGCGCGTGGAGAGCGCATTGGCCTGATCAAGTTCGGCTCGCGTGTGGATGTTCTGCTGGAACGCGACGCCAAGATTCAGGTGAAGCAAGGCGACCGCGTCGAGGGCGGGGTCTCGGTTCTGGCGCTTCTTCCGGTTGCGCCGGTGGCGGAAGCGATCCTGGCCGGAGTGCGGGAGGCTCACTGAGCATGGATGAACCGGCCACCACTCGCCGTGGGCTCGACCGTCCCCGCGGAAAGATGCGCAAGGGCATGTATCTGCTGCCCTCGCTGTTTACGTCGGCGAACATGGCAGCCGGGTTTTACGCCATTCTTCAGACCATCACATCCAGCGCGACCGAACCCTGGCACCTCGACTTCGCCGCGAAAGCGATCGGGTTTGCCGTGCTCTTTGATGGGATCGATGGCCGGATCGCGCGCATGACACACACCGAGAGCGAATTCGGCAAGGAACTCGACTCGCTCGCTGACGTGATCACGTTCGGTGTTGCCCCGGCATTGCTTGCGTGGATGTGGGGATTCAAGTTGCTGCCGACGACGATTTATCCCGAGATGCGCACGAAGATCATACAACTGGGCTCGATCTTCTGTTTTGCCTTTGTCATGGCGGGCGCGAGCAGATTGGCGCGCTTCAACATCACCACTAATCCGCAACCCTCAAATCCGGGCCGTCCGGGAAAGAAGTATTTTGTGGGCCTGCCAATTCCAGCCGGGGCGGGCGTGATTGCCGCGGTCGTGCATTTTACTGACGGGATGCCGATTACCTCATGGGGGACGGCGCTGAGTTGGCTCATGATGGTGGTGGTGATCGCCTACCTGATGGTGAGCACCTGGCGCTTCTACAGCTTCAAAGACATTGACTTCCTCTCCCGCCGCCCATTTCGTCTGATCGTTCTGATCGGCATTCTGATCGCGTTGATCTGGTTTTTTTCGGGGCCGGTGCTGTTCGCGATCGCTTTGCTCTATATGGCTTCGGGCGTTCTGTGGCGCTTGCAGTGGATCTTCCGCCGCAAGAATCCGCCTGCACCCCCAACGTATCGCGAGGCATCTCAGACTTCATGACCTCCCTCTCCAAACCGGCCACCTCACATGCTGATCTCCATGGCACAAACCTGTACCGCGTGGCTATCGTCGGCGCCGCCACGCTGAAAGGGAAAGAAGTCGCTGAAATTCTGAAGGACCGCAACTTCCCGGCGGTGGATGTGCGGCTGCTCGACGATGACGAGTCGCTGGGCCGTCTGGAAGCCCTCGGGGACGAGATGAGCTTCATCCAGAGCATTCGGACCGAGCAGTTCGAACGCGTGGATTTCACTTTCTTTGCCTCTGACCCGCAGAGTACTCGGGGCACATGGAAAGCGGCGCGCGATCTTGGCAATACCATCGTCGATCTCTCATTTGCATTAGAGGACGAACCGGGCGCATCGGTTCGTTCGCCCTGGATCGAGCGAGAATCTGGGCAGCCTGTTCCTCCAGAGCTGCAGCCGGCCCCCGTGGTCACCGCCCACCCTGCCGCTACCGTTCTCGCCTTGTTGGCCGTGCGCAGCTCGACGGCCGGCAAAGTGCAACGCTTCGTAGCCACTGTATTTGAGCCGGCGTCGGAGCACGGACAGAAGGGAATGGACGAACTCCATGAGCAGACAGTTAACCTGCTTTCGTTCCAGGAACTGCCGAAAAATGTTTTCGACGCCCAGGTTGCGTTCAACATGCTGGCGCGCTACGGGGCGAGATCCGCGCCGGCGCTGGATTCGGTGTCGCAGAGAATTCTGAAACACTACAAGCTGGTTGCGCCCGCAGCCGTGGAACCCTCGCTGCTTCTAGTGCAGGCGCCGATCTTTCATGGGCACGCTTTTTCTGTCTATCTCGAGATGGAGAAGCCGGTGGCTTTGGGAGATTTCGCGCAAGCTCTGGCGGGAGACCACATCGTGGTGGCCCGCGGCGCTGAAGATGTCCCGAACAATGTCAGTGCGGCTGGCCAGGGGGACATCCTGGTGTCGCTCGCTCGCGACGCGAATCATGAGAACGGAGTCTGGCTGTGGGCCGCGACCGACAACCTGCGGATCTCGGCTTTGACGGCGGTGGAATGTGCCGAGACCATGACCGCATCCCGGCCGAGAGGTCAGATTCAATGAAGTGGTGGGCCGCGGCGCTCGTACTCGCAGTGAGCCTGGTCGGCGTTGGTTGCGGCTACCACACGGCAGGACACATGGTCACTCTGCCGCAGAATGTTCGAACCATCGCCATTCCCGGTTTCGTCAGCCAGAGTCCGACGTTTCGTGTCGAGCAAGTGATGACCGATGCGGTGGTGCGCGAATTCAATACCCGCACACAGTTCCACGTGATCCACGAAACGCGGCCCGATGCGGACGCGGTGCTGAAGGGAACTGTGTTATCCGCCACGGCTAGCCCCCTCGCTTATGACTCGAAGACCGGGCGCGCAGCCAGCGTGCTGGTCACCGTCAGCATGCAGGTGACATTGACGGATCGCGATGGCAAGGTCCTCTTCCAGAATCCTTCGTACCTGTTCCATGAGCAGTATGAGTTGTCGCGCGAACTCGCCAGCTTTTTTGAGGAAGACTCGTCGGCTATGGATCGTCTTTCGCGGGACTTTGCGCGCACGCTGGTGGCCAATATTCTGGAGGGATACTGATGCGTGGTTTTGCGCAGGCGGACCGCTTCCTCTCCGAACTTGAGTCGCGCAAGCTGAAGCCGGCCTATGTGTTCGTGGGCGACGAGGCATTCTTCCGCAAACGCTGCCGCGACGCCATCCTTGAGCACCTGGTCGCTCCCGATGCTCTGGATTTCGGCCTGTTCGAGTTCGACCTGAGCGAGACTTCTCTGACCGAGGTACTGGATCGTGCCCGCACCCCCTCGCTGATGGCGCCGTTTCAGGTGTTTTTCGTGCGCGGCGTGAAGACGCTGTTCGGGCGGGGCTCGAACGAAGAGAAGATCGCGGCGATTGCGGATTATTGCAAGAACCCCAATCCCGATGCACTGCTGGTCTTCGTCGCTGACCACATCAGCATTCCGGCGGACGCGCGGCGCATGGACATGACGGATAAAGACCGTTACCAGAAGATCCGCGAAGATCTGGGGCCGATTTGCGGCATCGTGGAGCTGGCGCGCGTGGAAGAGAGCGAGGCCGTGCGCTGGATCGGGGAGTACTGCGCTACGCGAGAAGTCAAGATCGACGCCGACGGCGCGCGTGAACTGGTGGACGCGCTTGGTGGCGACATGATGATGATTTCGAACGAACTCGAAAAGCTGATTTTGTACGTGGGCGAGAAAAAGAGAATTGCACTGGGCGACGTCGAGACGATGGTGTTGGCGGCCAAACAACGCTCGCTCTATGAACTAACCGATGCGATTTCACTCAAAGATCGCGCGCGCGCGCTGGAAGTGTTGGACGCCATGCTTTCGACTGGCGATGGCGAAGAGGCTGCGATCGGCCACCTTTACATGCTGGCTAAGACCTTCCGACAGATGCTGGTGATCCTGGAGCGCAACGTGCGCGATCAGCGCATGCTCTGGGCCGCTTTGTGGCAGGGCTTTCGCGTGCCTCCCTTTGCGGCCGACGACATCATCCGGCAGGCGCGGCGCTATAAATCCAAGCGTGAATTGACGCGGGCGATTCGGCTGGTAGCTAGGGCTGATTTGGCGTTGCGGTCGAATCCTCCGGGCAAGCGGCTGATTTTGGAGAAGCTGGTGCTGGACCTTTGCGCCGAGGCCAGGTTCGAGAGCGCGGGCGGGTGGATGCAGGAAGAGTTGCCGGTTTAGAGGTAAGACCGATCGTGAACGTTCCCGCCTATCTGGATCGCATCCGCTATGAAGGTCCTCTAACGCCAAGCGCAGAGGTCCTCCGTTCTCTGCACCGCGCCCACATGTTTGCGGTTCCCTTTGAGAATCTCGATATCAGCCTGGGGCGAGAGATTGTCTGCGACGAGGGTCGCTTCTTAAACAAGATCGTTACGGCGCAGCGCGGCGGATTCTGCTACGAGATGAACGGAGCCTTTGCCGCGCTGTTGCGTGCTTTGGGTTTCAAGGTGACCCTGCTTTCCGCTCGCGTGAGCGGCGACGACGGTAGCGACGGGCCTGAGTTTGACCATCTTGCCCTGCGGGTCGAACTCAAACAGGACTGGCTGGCTGACGTCGGGTTCGGAGATTCTTTTGTTGAGCCTCTATTGCTGGAACCTGGTCTCGAACAGGAACAGTTCGGGCGGCGCTATCGACTTACTCCCGCGGGTAGCGGGTTGTGGCTCGAAGCGAATACCGAGGACGCGTGGCACAAGCAATATTTGTTCACGCTACAAGCGCAGCAACTCTCCGAGTTTGCCGCGATGTGTCATTACCATCAGACTTCGCCCGATTCGCCATTCACGCGCAAGCGGGTATGTTCGTTGGCTACTCCCGAAGGACGGATCACCGTCACCGGCGAGAAGCTGATCGAGACGCGCCGCGGAGTGCGGGAGGAGCGAGCGTTGACGGAAGATGAACGGGTCGTGATTCTCCGTGAAAGGTTTGGAGTCAGCCTGCCGAGATGAATTCGAATTCGAATCTTTATCCTGCGCGATTCGCTTAGCCCTTCAGCTGGGCCAGCGCCTGCCTTAGATCATTGACCTCCGAAGAATCGGGCTTGATCCTCAGCACGCGGTCCAGTTGTTGCCGGGCCTGCGCGGCTTGTCCATTGCGGGCATAGGCCAGCCCAAGGTGGTAGTTATAGGTCGCGTTGTCTGGTTCCTTCTTAACGGCTTCCTTGAAAAGATTGATGGCGGAGTTGTAAACGCCTTTGTGGTAGTAAGCCCAGCCTAATGTGTCGGCGGAGCTGGCGTTATCGGGAAGCTGGCGGCGGGCGGTCTGGGCCATGGCCAGCGCGACATCCACGTTGCCGCCCTGTTGCAACATCACATAGGCAAGATTGTTGGAGGCCAGCGGATTGTCGGGCTGGAGTTCGAGCACGCGCTGATATACCTGCTTCGCTCTGTCCCAATCCTGCTTGTTTTCGTAGATGCCTCCGGCCAGCAGAGAAAAGACAGTCTCCTTGGGATTGTTCTTAGCCGCGTCGAGGTAGGTTTGCAGTGCCTGGTCCGTCTTTCCCTGCTCGGTTTGTACCCTGCCCAGACTTACCAGTGCCTCGACGTTATTCTTGTCGAGTTCCACGGCGCGCCTGAATTCCGCCTCAGCGCCCGCAGCATCCTTCTTCTGCTCGAACAACAATCGCCCTACAATGATGTGAAACCCGGCATTGTTCGGGAACTTGGCAAGTTGCGCGTTCGCGACCGCCAGGGCTTTGTCGGGCTGCTTCTGGATCAGGTACACATTAAGCACTCCGCCCAATGCGTCGGTGGAATTTGGATCCTGATCGAGCGCCTGCTGAAATGCTTTTTGGGCCTCCGCCGGATTATTTTGCGCCATCCGCAGGTTGCCGAGCTGCACGTAGGCGGGGGCGTTGTCGGACGCCCTTTCGAGCGAGCGCTTGATATAGTCCTCGGCAGCCGGAAACTGCTTGCGATCGATTTCGGCGACGGCGCGGAGCAGGTATCCGTCGGAAGACTCCGGCTGCTGCTGGATGATCTGATCGGCTTCCACCGCCAGGGCTGTCGGATCGCTTCGCCGGATGGCAGCGCCGGCCAGGGCGCGATGCGCGTCCACCAAGTCGGGGCGCAAGCGGATCGACTCGCGCCATTCCGCTTCCGCCTGGCTCAAGTTTCCGGACTGGTCGAAGGCCAGGCCGAGTTGGTAGTGTGCCACGGCGTTCCCGGGTTCGTTCTTCAGCACGCCCTGCAAAGTGTTGATGGCTGTGCTCGCCTTGCCACTGCGAATTTCAATCTGGCCTTTGCAAATCAGCGCATCGGCGTCGTCTGGCGTAGTTTTGAGGATCTCGTCATTCAGCCTGCGGGCTTCGTCGATCCGGTCTTTCAGGATCAGGAGCTGAACGTAGTATTTCTTGACCGTGATGTCCTTGGGATGTTCCCGATAGAGTGCAGCATACTCCGTTGTGGCCTGGTCCAGCCGGTTGTTGGCAAAATAGAAATCCCCGAGCATGCGGTAGCCGACCGAATTATCGGGAAAGTCCTTCTTGGCCCCCTTGAGGAATTCCTCGGCCTGACTAAACTTGTTCTCGGCCAAATACAACCGAGCGAGGGAGCCTCGGGGCTCGGGATCAGCCGGTGCGCTCTCAATCGCTCGCCGGAACTGCTGCTCGGCTTCGGGAAAACGCCCGCGCACCTGATAGAAATTGCCCAGCGACACGAGGGCATTCGTGGACTTGGGACTGAGTTCCACGGCTTTCCGGTAGCTTGCCTCAGCTGCGTCCCACTGTTCCACGCGCACTTGCAGCAGTGCCATGTTCAGATAGGAATCAGCGCGATTGGGATCCAGTTGCAGCGCCTTCTGCATGGCCGCCAGCGCGGGCCCCATGGCATTGTTCACGGCATGGTAGTTGGCCAGCGCTACAAATACTTCCGGGTTGCTAGGCTGTTTCTGGGTGAGCAGATCCAGGTGTTCCTTGGCTTCGTTGAGCTGCGGGGGGCGGCTGGCGATCAGCAGGTTCGCGATATCGAGGTGGGCGGCGTAGTGATCGGGCTGTATTTCGACGGTGCGGGTCAATTGCTGGAAGGCGTCATTCCACTGCTGCAACTTCATTTCCGCCAGAGCCAGCTGGTAGTGTGCGTCGGCGAAACGCGCATCCACCTGGATAGCGTTTTCGAACTGGATGGCCGCCTCCCGGTACTTTCCCTTGTCGTAATAGCGCTCGCCGCTCTCCAGGTACTTTTGCTTGCGCACGTTCGGATCGCGCGAGCAGCCGGTGAACATCGCGGTCAAGAAACAAACAGCGAGTGCTGCACAGAACACTGATCGTTTGCCCATGCTCATGTCTCCGAAGGCCCCTGTCCGCGCAAAGTTCGTCTTATCAATAACTGGTTGCACAAAGGTACTCTCTCGGGCGCAGCCCGAAAAGTGACTGGCGTTATTATCGCAGACCTCGGCAGGCAGGTACCGAGCCGAGCCGAGTGTTGGGGTGACGCCTGCGTACAAGCGCTTTGGTAACCTGCCCGGATACGTCCAATCGTGTCATAGTTTTAGCGGCTATGACACACTTCCCCCAAACCAACTCCAGCCGGCGCTCACCCCGCGTACAGCTGAACGGATCCGTGGCTGCCGCTATTCGCGCCGAAGGCGGCCAGCGGGCACGCGCAAAACTTCAATCCATTTCCATAACTGGCGGGCTGCTTCAGTTGCCGATCGAGCTTACCTCCGGAGACTTTGTGGAAATTGCCTTTCACACCCGGTCGGGTGCGATCCACGGGATGGCCGAAATGCTGCCGACAGTGCGAAAGTTTCAGGCAGCCTGCTTGCAGCCGTTCCGCTTCGTGGCGCTGGGCGACGACGACCACCGCAAGTTGCGCATGGCGCTCGATTCGGCGCTGGACCGCAGCTTCTTGGACCCGATCTCGGATCAGCTCAAGACGCCGCCCGGACTCTGAGTAACGAGCCCCCGGAGATCCCTGATCGCTATACTGGGATGGCCGGGATGACACGCCAGACCACTACCCACACCCACTCTGCTGAGGAGACCATTGCGTTCGGGCGGACGCTCGCCACGGAATTGACTCCACCCTTGTTGATCCTGCTGCGCGGCGATCTAGGAGCTGGCAAGACAACGCTGGTGAAAGGGATTGCCGAAGGCTTCGGGGCGGCTTCGGCCGATGATGTCACCAGCCCCACCTTCACTCTCGTCCACGAGTATCGGGGACCTCGGGCCGCCCTCTACCACATCGACCTCTACCGCGTGGATACGGAGCGAGAATTGGAAACGATGGGGCTCGATGATCTGGTGGGGCCGGCCAACATCTTGCTGATCGAGTGGGGAGAGAAGTTTCCACGATTCGTGCGCGAGCGGAATGTGGAAATTGTTCTGGAGCGAATAGACGAAAACGAACGGCGGATCCAGGTTACCGGCCAGTGATGCCGCTGTTACTGCGGACAACGGGCAGTCGTGGACAAGCCACCGGGGCACTCCATTCCCGGATTGTCGAGAACAGCATCGCTGCGGCAAAAATAGCAAAGACAATAACGCGGTTCGGCATGCCTCTAATGATGATCGCAAACCGGGCGGGCGGCAAGGGGCGTATGGCGGTCTAACGCGTAAAGCATTCCTTTTGTCCAGCCGCGCATCCAACAGGATCATGACTCGAGTGGATCAGGGAGCGATTCGAAAAGTTACGTCGGACTATCTGGAAGTAGGCTTGATCTGCGCTGACCGCGATGGCAATCGGGTGCGTGTTGATCGAGTGGATCGCAATACGGGAAAGCTCTCCTATCATTTTCTAAATGACGAACTCAGAGTGCAAGAAGGAGTTCGGGAACTGCCGATTGCCGCATTTTTGGCGGAAGGTTGGTACCTCGCGTAGAGACCCGGCACGCCGCGTCTGTACGCGAAACTCCTTCAGAACCCCATGATGTTGTAACCGCAATCCACGTAGATGATCTCACCGGTGATGCCGGAGCTGGCGTCGGAAGCGAGAAACACGCCTGTACTGCCCACTTCGTTTACATCCACGTTGCGTTGTAGCGGCGCACGTTCGGCGTGGGATTTCAGCATGTCGCCCAGGCCGGAGATGCCACGCGCGGCGAGCGTTTTGATCGGACCCGCTGAGATCGCATTCACCCGAATTTTCTTCCGGCCCAAGTCTTGCGCGAGGTAGCGGACGGTACACTCCAGTGCGGCCTTGGCGACGCCCATCACGTTGTAGTGGGGCACAACTTTTTCGGCGCCGTAGTAGGTCATGGTGATGATGCTGCCACCATCTTCCATGAGCGGTGCCGCGGCGCGTGCGACCGCGATCAGCGAATAGACGCTTACGTCGTGCGCGATGCGGAAGCCCTCGCGTGTGGTTTGGACGAAATCCACTTTCAACTCCTCGGCCGGCGCGTACGCTACACTGTGCACCAGGACGTGCAGTCTGCCGTAGCGGTTTTTGAGCTTTTCGAAGAGGCGGGCGATCTCTTCGTCGTTCGAAACATCGCACATGAATCCCTCGGCGCCTGGGAGCGACAGGATCAGATCTTTCGCTTCCTGCTCGAGGCGCTCGTTCTGGTAGGTGATGGCCAGGTTCGCGCCGGCCGCGTGCAGTCCCTGGGCGATGGCCCACGCGATGGAGCGCTTGTTGGCGACTCCGAAGACGACGGCGGTGCGGCCTTTTAGATCCTCGAACATGATTGGAGACTCCTCTAAAATTTAAGAGAAAAGAATAACAGTATGGATAGAGACACGGCTTGCCGCGTTTCCGCCGGCAGCGGCAGTACCGCGCGGGAAACAGGAGACGCGGCACGCCGCGTCTCTACCCATCTGTTTTGGCAGCCAATCGTTGCAATCTCGTTAGTCGGCGACGGACGCGACGGCCTGTTGCGTTTTCATTGGCCAGCAGGCGCTGCCGAAGGCTAGCGCATATACGACGGCGATCAGACCAAATCCCGCAGCCAGGCTGACGCGGGAAGCGATCCAGCCGACGGTGATGCCGAGTAGCACCTGCAAGAGCGTTCCGAAAAAGTAGAACGTGTTTTGGACACGTCCCATGAAATGCGGCGGTACCTGCTCCATCAGACTGGTGTTCATGGCCACGCCGCTGAGACCGCGCGCGGAGCCCATCAGGCCATAAAACAGAACGGCCAAAGCCAGCCAGGGTGAAAACGGGGAAAGTGCCATGGAGACGGTCAGGATCGCCATCGAGATTGCGATCGAGCCGCGGGAGCCCAGCTTCGCAATCGCGGCGGGAGCATACAGAGCGCTCAAGAACGCACCCACGCCCCACCCGCCGTTCAGCCAGCCGTAGCCTTTGGCGCCCGCGTGAAACACATGGTCGCTGAGCGGCGGAGTGACCACCACGCCGGTCATCATGGCACCCAGAAACAGCGCCCAACTTGTGCCCAGAAAAATTACGCGGCGGTTATCGCGTAAAAACGCGAGACCTTCTCCCATCTCACGCAAGAAGCGTTGCAGCGCGGTTTCCGCCGCTTCGAGATCGTGTTTCAGTTCCTCCGCTCGCGGCACCACACGGCCCTGGCGTACGGCGAAATAGCACAGGAAAGAAACGACATAGGTGCTTACGTCAATGAGCAACACGCCGCCTAGTCCGATGTGCTCGTACACGAATCCCACGATCGCGCCCGCGATCATCCATCCGCCCTGGACACCTGCCAGCAGGAGCGTGTTCGATTTTACGAACTCGCCTTCGGGCGTGAGTTCCTGAATGAGGGCTGTGATGGTCGGCCAGAACATCCAGAAGCCGGCTGCTACCAGCGTGTTCATCAGATAGAGCTGCCAGACCTGGACGCGGCCACGGTAGGCGAGAACCGCCACCACCAGGATGATAAGGGCGCGCGCGGCATCGAGCATCATGACCAGCCGCCGCCGGTCTTCGCGATCAATGATGACGCCGGTGAAGGGCAGCATCAGCATGGCGGGCAGCGTTTGCAGGACGGCAAACGTGCCTAGGGCCATCTCGGAATGCGTTCGTTGCAGAACTGTCCACGCGACGGCGGCGGAGTTCATTCCGCTGCCCAGCATGGAGATCACGTTGGCCGCAAAAACGAAACGCAGCCCGCGTTTCTGCAGGATGGAGCGCATGATTTGAATCTAACATGGGGTTCAGGGAGGGCTGCGGGAGCGATGCGTTTAGATGCTTGAAATTTTCCGTTCCCAAAAAAATTGTCATCCTGAGCGAAGCGAAGGACCTGCTTTCTTTCTGATTGCCAAGACAGCAGGTCCTTCGCTTCGCTCAGGATGACAGTTCTTAATTGTAGTTAACGAGGCGCTCTAGTTCTCGGTCTCGACCGGCGTTGCCTTCGGCGTTGGCAAGGCTTTCGCGGGCTTGGCAGGTTTTCCAGGTGCCGCTGGTAGAGGCGGCGCTGGCGGAGTGGCGACGGTCACCGTTCCCTTCCGGATCTCGACTGTCCCGTGTTCGTTGTTGATGACCAGCTTTGGACCGTTATTGCCTATGGAGCCGTTGGCGCTGGCCTGACCGTCGCCATTGTTGATCTGCAGTTCGCTGAAGTCGCTCGAAATCTCTCCGCCCCGGGAACGCGCCTCGATTTTGATGGCGGTATTCGGGGGAATCGTCACCTGCACATCGCCTTTTCGGTTTTCAATCTGAATATTGCCGGGATTGTGCAGGCCCACTTCTACAGTGCCGTTGTTGTCTTGCAAACGCAAATCGCCCGACAAGCCATCGAGCCGGATGTCCTTGGAGCGGGTGATCAGGCGCATGGGCCCGGTAAGCGAATCGGCGCGCAGGTCGCCGGAATCGAGATCGAGACGGCCATCGAGCCGGGAAAATTCCATGTCGGTGCGCGCGGACTTGAAAGTGACGGTCTTGGTGATTCGCACGAGGCGAACGCTTTCCTGGAACTCCCCATTCAGATGGGCCGCACCATCGACATCTTCAACCGCAACTTCATTGCCGTGGCCCTGGATGGTCACGTCCCCCTTTATATGTTGGACGCGAGCGGAACTGCGGTCCACGTCGATCGTGACGTTTCCGGTGTGGTCACTCACGTTGACCTCACCGCGCTGATGATCGATCGCGGCATTGCCGGAGATACCGGTGATGGTGACGTCGCCCCGACGATCCGTGATCACGAGTTCCACGTTGCGGGGGACGAAGACGTCCAGGTCCGTCCTGACGCCTTTGTCGCCAGCACTTTGTGTGTTCGCATTAAGAGTGACGATTTTGTCGTTGACCGTGATGTCGGGCTTGGTTTTGGTGTTGTAGCTATCGGCGTCTTCCTGCTTGTCCGCGCGAATTTTCTTGCGGACCGAAACCTTGAGCGTATGAGTATCTTCTGCCACATTTATGTTGACGGAGCCACGTTCGTTGTTGATACGCAATGTTCCGCCTGCCGGGAACGCTTTGCTGAGTTCGTCGCTATAGTCGAAAGTGGATCCGCCGAACAGGTCTTCAAAATCTTGGTTATCGCCGATCTGGATGTGGTCCTTGATGTTGGGCCACACGCGGACAAACTGAGTCGCCATCAGACCGATGCAAACGATGAACAGCACCAGGAAAACCCCTCCGGCGCCAATGCCGCGCGGCGGGAGTCCCGCTTGTTTTGCCTGCTGGTGCTCGATCAGCTTGATCACTCCCCAAAGGATGAGGAGGAGGGGCCAATAGCGGGCAAATATCGTCGCCAGGGAGTAGCGGTCGAGTACACCCATCGTCATCAGGAGGAACAGCACTCCCAGAAGAATCAAGACAATGGGTCCCGCAATCGAACGCTGCCGCCGCGGAGTCATCACCGGGCTAGCCATGACTCACCTCACTCGGAGGAGTCGGCGGCACAGCTGTTCCTCCTGAAGTGGGGCCGACTCCTGGGCCCGGCGGGTTGTCGGGGCCAGCGCCCATCGCCGAGCTTTGCAACAACTTTACTCCGCCAATCACAAGCAGAATGATCGGCCAGGTGCGGTCGAAATGGGCGACTCGCAGTTCCGACAGGAGGAACAGAATTCCGACGGTGGTAATGATCGCCGGGCCCATCAACCGGCGCGTGTGGTAGCGCGGGTCGAGCGCCGCGGAATTGCCATTGCCCAGCAGACCAAAGTTCCGAGCGAACATCCATCCTCCCAGGACGATGAGTAATATCGGCCAGAAGCGATTGACACCGAATTCGCTGAGCCCGAGCGTGTGCAGCAGGAAGAAAACTCCGATGAGGATTAGAATTACGGCACCAGCTGGGATTCTCTTGGCGTCAATCCGGTCGCCCCCGCTGAAGGTTTGAGCAAGGTTGAAGGGATCGGGAGGAGCCTGGCCCAATTGAAGAGCGCGCGCCGAGCGCACGCTGTCGATGATCTGGTAAACGTAGAAAAATGCAATACCGAGTCCGCAGACCACCCCTAGTATTTCGCTGCCACCGTGGTCGCTGGCGCTGGCCCCGGCGATCAGGAGCCCGAAAATAATCAAGTGAGCGAGCCCCTTGGCATATTGGCCGGTGTACACAGCGCCCACGCCAAAGGGGAAAAAGCCGGCGAGAACTCCGGCCAGCGCTGGGTTAGGTCCCGAGCCCGGGGCAATAGGCGGGGCGGCAAAATAGCCTGCTGCTCCTCCAGGAGCATTCGGCGCAAAGGGAGCGGCTGCGGAGGGCACAGTGCCCGCCATTTTCGCTCCCAGGCAATCTTCACAATAAATCACGCCTTTGACTGGACGTGTGCAGTTCGCGCACAGTGCTTTTCCGCAGGTGCGGCAATAGGCCACTGCTGACGCATCAGCATGATTGGCGCAGTTCATACGAACCTCCTGTTCGTGGTCACCGTCACGTCAGGTGGCACTTCCGGCAGGCCGGCTAACACCGGCTGGTTCTCTTCACGGGAATAATTTCGCTCCTGTTTCTGGTCTGGTTGTCCACTAGTATCGCTGTTGTTCTTGCGTTTTTGGTTGGGTTGCTCGGGACCGGGTTCGGCGGGAGTGGTCGACTTCTTGAACTCGCGCACCCGGGATTCGATTTCGTACACGAAACGGATATTTTCGTAAAACTTCACGACCTTGCCCTGGGTGGTGTAGTACGTCCGCTTCAGAGCAGAAGGCCGCAAATTGATGTTCGCTACGTCGGCCGGCTTCACACCCGCTGCGCTTAGGGCGAGTGAGAACGAGAAGAAGATCATCCCGAACGACATCACGAAACGGGGCTGACGGACGAAAGCGGCGGTCGGCGCGATGAACGAATCCCACCACTGCCGGGCGCGCCCACCGATCCCGCTTGTGCGACGCTCGGGAGTGGTGGCATGCAGCCGGGCGCTTGAGATTCCGCTGGTTGCCGCCAGAATGCTGTTCATCAGGTGAGGAGGAGGCTCGACTTCTTCGAGCGACTTGAGCCATTGCTGACCCGCCACCGCGTCCGCGAGCAGAGGCCCGCAGATCGCGCAGACGCGCGCGTGCGCTTCGAAGCTCTCATTCTCCCTGGGGGAGCCGCTCAGTTTGCCGTCGATGGCTTCGCTGAGCAGGGCTTCGAACTGGCTGCACTCGATCCCGTGTTTGGTTTCGCCTGGCATCACATCACCTGCCTATATGTACGTTGAAGTAGGCGCGCAAGTTCCGCACGCCCCCGGTTAATTCTGGACTTCACGGTCCCTTCCGGAACCTTTAAAGCGCCTGCAATCTCTTTGTAATCCATATCTTGCAAGTCCCTCAGAATCACGGCTTCACGGAGTTCCGGAGAGAGCTTCTGGAGGGCCTGGTGGACTGCTTCACGCGTTTCGCGGCTCTGGACATGGGCATCGGCGGGGCGCGCGGGGTCCGCAATCTGTGCCCCCAGGGGCTGGGCGTCCTCATGCTCGGAAGAGGTCGAGTCCAGCGAGTCCGTCATCCGGTCCTGTTTGGTCTTGCGGAAATGATCGACCAGCAGATTGCGCGTGACGGTGGTCACCCAGGTCATGAATGCACCTTTACCCACGTCAAAGCTATTCAGGGTGCGATAAATCTTGATGAAGACTTCCTGGGTGAGATCCTGGGCGTCGTCGGACGTCCCCGCAAAGCGGTAGCAGATGTTGTAGATACGCCGGTGGTAGCGCTGGACGATGTCCTCCCAAGCGGCGGAGTCGCCGGCAATGCAGCGACGGACCAGCAATCCGACGACTTGGGCTTCGTCCAACCGGTATTCTCCGGAACTCCGGATTCGTCCTGTAAACCGTGCGTTTACGCCGGGCGCCGCTGTGTGGCTCAACAACACACAACAGGTACGTCTGTGTCGGGCAGGAAGTTCCCTTGAATCATGAAGCTAGGCATTGTAGCAGCGGGAGACGGGCTGGAGCGAAGAAATGGGAGAGGGGGACTCAAGTTCTGTTTTTTAAGGCTTCGAGTGACTAAAGCCGAGCAAGGTTGGAGCTTGTTGACTCGAAATGTAGCGGCCCAACAGAACATTTTTCTTGACTTTCGAATTCGGCTTGCATAAATTCGCCGTCAACAACCATCACGAGGGCGGATTCTACTGAGTTCCGTTCTTCCTCGACTCGTTGCATCCCACCCTCAATCTTGTAGTCGCGACTTTTCCCCTGCCGCGATGGATTGGCAAACATCATGGAAAAACTGTCGCTGTCTCTCCCAGAAGACTTAAATCGCCGTGTTTTTATCAAAGGACTTGGCTTTGTCAGCGTCGGCCTACTATTAGGCACTTTAGGCGGCTGCGAAGAGCTGATCGAAGCGATCAAGAACCGGCCCGTCCGACGGCGGTTGCGAACTGGTTCCGCCGAAGTGGATGCTGACATCGCCACCTACCGGCAGGCGGTGACGCTCATGAAGGGCTTGCCTGCCGGTGACACACGAAGCTGGAACAACCAGGCACAAATTCACGGGACTGTGGCCGGAGGGTTTAACTTTTGCCAGCACGGCACCCCTCATTTTTTCGACTGGCACCGGGCCTACTTGTTCTACTTCGAAAAGATTTGCCAAAAAGTCACCGGGAACGCGAAGTTCGGCCTGCCGTATTGGAACTGGAATCAGAATCCCGACATCCATCCTGCCTTTCTGGATACCACCAGTCCGCTCTTTCTCGCCCGGAACCATACCAGCATGGCTGGCATAGGGGCGGTCAGCACCGCTGAACTGGATCCTATTTTTGGCGACACAAATTTCTTCACGTTCGCCCAGCAGATCGAAGGCACGCCCCACAATACTGTGCATAGTTACACCGGAGGCACGATGGGCACCGGAGGCTCAGCTTTGGATCCGATTTTCTGGGCGCACCACTGTATGGTCGATTATTGCTGGGCGAAATGGAATATCGATTTGCACAATAACAATACGAATGACTCGACATGGATCAATACTGTGAATAGTCATTTCGTGGATGCGGATGGGAATCCTGCCACGGAAACTGCGGGAATCACTACGCTCATGCCACTACTGAGCTATCAATATGAAAGCAGTGCGATCGGCAGCTCACCAGCGGCTGCGGCAATCAAGACCAAGCGTGAATTCCAGGAACTTGAAAAGAGAATCCGAGCAGGAGCCAACATTCGATTCGAGATCAAACAAAGAATACGCCTGGCAGACAAAGAAGCGATCAGCATCGCAAGGCCTCTCTCCAAAGAGGCAAGACTCTCACCTGACGACTTCGGCGCTATTATCAACAGCGATGCCACCAAAGACAGAATATTTGTCAGCATCGAATTTGCGCAGCTGCCGCCGACGAGTGACTTTTTTGTCCGCGTCTTCGTCAACTTCCCCACAGCCAATAGCAACACTCCCAACGACGATCCACACTATGCCGGCAGCTTTGCCTTTTTTGGAACTGAACAGCCAAGTCCGGCCGAAAGCGAACACAAACACCAGCCCAGGTTCTTAGTGAACATCACGAATACGTTGCAAAAACTAAAGAAAAATCAGGAACTGAAGGACGGCAGCCCGATTTCGGTGCAGTTGGTGGCTGTGCCCTTTGCGGGAAAATTCGAAAGAGAGGATACGCAGCTTATACTGGAGAAGATCGAGATCATTACAACGCCGGTGATAGTTAATCCGCCATCCCGCTGACGAGGAGTTCTTACCGTGAGAACTATGGTAAAAACGCTGGCGCTTCGGAAGATGCATTGTTGTGTCTGTGTCATTCTGTTTTTCTTTGCAGTCGGTCGCGCGGCGGTGGGTTCGGTTGGTGATAGTGAGAGCAAGGAAGTTGAGGGCGGCGATGCGGTGTATTATCTGGATACTACGAACCCAAGTATTACGCAGCCTATCGAATCGAGGAATGCTTCGCTGGAAGAATGCAAATTCGTACAGATAGAGGTCACCGAAGTACGCAACCCCAAAAAATACTCCCTGACATTTCAAGTGTATTTTCAATCAAAAAGCAAAGAGAAAGTGTATTTAGGAAGCTTCAGTCTTTATCCGCCAGATAATCCGGGCAGATTTATTGTCGCAACGCAGGGTAAGCTGAAGGATCAGGGGGCAATTATTGTGTCCATGGTTACGCCAGACAAAGTCGATCCAGGGGATACGGTAAGAGTAGCCGTAAAGAAAGTTAAACTCCTTAAGGGTTCATAGCGGGAAGGTCTCAGCCAAGGGACCTGCACCTTGGGCTCTGCCTACGCAAACCTCACCTTTACATCCGGCCCCTTTTCCAGATGGATGCTTTCGATGAAGCGGACTTTACCGGTTCGCAGGGTCAGGATGACGGACGAGGTGCGTGTGCCTTCTCCGAAAAACCGAACTCCTTTGAGCAAGGCGCCTTCTGTCACGCCGGTGGCGGCGAAGATCAGTTGCTTGCCGGGGGCCAGGTCTTCGGCTTCGTAGATCTTCTTCTTGTCCTTGATGCCCATCTTCGCAATGCGCTCTTCCAGTTCGGGCTTGTTGATGACCAGCCGTCCCTGCATGTATCCGTTCAGGCAGCGGATGGCGGCGGCGGTGATCACCCCCTCGGGGGCTCCGCCCGAACCCATGACGGCGTGCACGCCGGTTCCGATCACAGCCGAGGCGATGCCGGCCGAGAGATCGCCGTCGCCGATGAGCTTGATGCGGGCACCGGCCTTGCGAATATCGCTAATTAGCTTTTCGTGGCGTGGGCGGTCGAGCACGATCACCACCAGATCCTCGACGTCACGTTCCAGCCTCCGCGCAATGTTTTTCAGGTTGTCTTCGACCGGTGCGTCCAATTCAACTGCGTTCTTGCACGACGGTCCGACGACGATCTTCTCCATGTAGCAGTCGGGAGCGTGTAGCAGGCCGCCTTTTTCCGAAGCGGCGAGCACGGTAATTGCGCCCGGGGCGCCGGTTGCGCAGAGGTTCGTGCCCTCGAGTGGATCCACGGCGATGTCCACGCTGGGGATGGTGCTTCCATCGGGGAATGTACCGCCCACCTGTTCGCCGATGTACAGCATGGGCGCTTCGTCGCGTTCGCCCTCGCCGATCACGATGGTGCCGCGCATCGGTACCGTGTCCATGTTCTCGCGCATGGACTCGGTGGCAACTTTGTCGGCCAGCCGGCGGTCTCCCTGGCCCATGGTTCGGGCCGAAGCAATAGCTGCCTGCTCGACGACGCGCAGAAACTCCAAGGCGAGATCGCTCTCCAGGTTCTCCCCGAAGCTCTTGGCGTGCGGCTCGGGACGGTTTTGAGATGGCATGAGTGCCTCCATAAATGCGACTTGGAAATATATCCCCTTCGACGAGCAGAGGGAAGGGCCGCACAGGTGCGGGGAAGCGCCCGGCGGCTCGTAAAAGAAGCAATTCTGCTAACCTGCTGCCATCATGAGCGAGCGAAGAGAACCAACCTACATCTATTCTGACAAGCAAGTGAGCGAAAAGAGTGCGATTGCCAGACGCTTTCTGGATACCCGCACTCGCCTGAACGAGAACGTCGACAAGGCCGAGAACTTTCTCGTCAAGCGCTTCTACAACATCGACCACAATACTTATCTGGAAGGCGCACTGCCCGCAAAATACAAAGAGTTGATGGGGCTGGTGGCGTCAGCATCCCTGCGCTGCGACGATTGCATCAACTACCACATCATTCAGTCGTACCGGCTGGGGAGCACGCGCGCCGAGCAGGAAGAAGCAATCAATGTCGCGCTCGTGGTCGGCGGGAGCATTGTGATTCCGCATCTGCGGCGGGCGTACGAGTTGCTGGCGGAGCTATACGTTTAGCAGTTTGGGGCGGACACTCTTGTCCGCCCGGGGCCCGGATCCTCCTCGAAATCGACGGCGCGTGGCCGATTGTGACAGCGTTATACTTGGCAAAGGAGTGAGGTGGCATGAGCATCGTCCGGTTACCCTGCGTCTTCGTGCTCGCGATTGCATGCGCGGGCGCAATGCCAGCCCAAGAAGTACCTGTTCCCCAGCTATTGCCGGGTTCTGCTCGCAAGTCCGTGGCGGACACAGGTAATTCAGCCCAGCCCCCGCCTCCACAAGTGGTTTCTCTGACGGTGCCGAAAGGCACGTCGCTGCAAGTGGCTCTCGATCGGGAAGTCCGGATCAAGAAAGTGGGCCAACCGATCCACGGGCGCGTTGTGGAACCGGTGTATGCCTTTGATCGGCTGGTGGCGCCCGTCGGGTCCGAGATCACGGGGGAAATTACGAAGATAGACGCGATATCTGCCGGGAAGCGCACCTTGTCAGTTCTGAATGCAGACTTTACTCCGCTGCGAAGCGTGGAAATCGGCTTTAAGGAACTCGTACTGCCGGATGGCAGGCATCTTCCTCTGCATACCAGCGTGACCCCAGACTCGGGCCAGGTTGTCCAGTTCGTGACGGCTCCGGAAACGAAGAGCAGGAAAGGCATCAAGGACAAAGCCTCTGAAAAGACTAAAGAGGCAAAGCAACAAGCCAAACAACAATGGGAAGCTGCGATGAAGCAACTCAAGACGGCCGGGCGAGTGCACCGGCTGGAGCGGTACGCCGAGTCGCAGTTGCCGGTACATGCGCAGTACATCCCGGCCGGGACGGTGTACTTCGCTGAACTGGACGATCCGCTCGACTTCGGCAGCGAGGCGATGACGCCGCAGCTCAGCGCATCTCTTGGCAGTGCGCTGCCCGAGGGCGCTGTGGTTCGCGCTCGGCTGCTTACCGCTTTGTCGTCTGCGACTGCGCAGAAGGGCCAGGATGTTGAAGCGGTCCTCTCGCGACCTTTGTTTGACGGTGACCGATTGATACTGCCGCAAGGCAGCCACCTGAAGGGCACGGTTCGTCAAGTGCAGCCGGCACGCCGTATGAAGAGGAATGGACAGTTGCGCATCTCATTTCTCGAACTCGTGCCGCCGGACGGAGTCGAACAAAAGGTCCACGCAACTCTGGAAGGTGTGCAGGCGGGAAAAGATGCGAATGTAAGACTTGACTCCGAAGGAGGCGCGGAGGCCACGACCTCGAAGTCTCGCTACCTGGCGACCGGGGTATCGCTCGGATTGGCGGCAGTCTCTCTGAGCGGTGACTCCGATGAGGTTGGGACTGGAAATGCCGGGAACACCAGCAACCGGGTTGCAGGCGGGGCCGCCGGATTCAAGCTAGTCGGTATGACCCTGGGCGTGCTGGTGCACTCCCGCGCCTTTGGTTACACCATGGGCGCCTACGGAGCCGGGATGTCGGTCTACTCTCACTTCCTTTCGCGCGGACACGAGGTCGTGTTCCCGAAGAATACGGCCATGGAAATTGGGATCGGAACGCGTCCGGGGGAGACGCCGTCAGCGGGAGCCGCTCCTGATGGGGGCAGCGGCGAGAACTAGCGCTGCGGGTCTGGGCCCACGTAACCATCCAAACGCAAAGATTATTGCTGTCAGAAGTCGATCACAATAGGACTAACCGCAGGGGTGTACCCATTTCTACGAAGACGAACTTGAGAGTCATGCGAAACGGCCTGCAATGGGGCTCGATCCTGCTTTGTCTCTTCGCTGGCTATGCGTGGAGTGGAGATATACCGAGGAAGCCGAAGGTTCGCGCTCTCACCGCCTTTGTACAGATCGAACGATCACACTATCAGGAGCAGATCCAGCAGGCGCTCGTCATGCTGCGGCTAGGGAAGGCTGCATTTGAAAACGGGGGTTACGAGGTTCAGACCATCCGCATCACGACCCAGCCGTTCCCGCAATACACGCGGGGTATGTCCAAACCTGAAGTGCTGGCGTTTTTCAAGTCCTTTGACGATCTGGCGAAAAAGGAATCATTTATTCCGAATATTGGGCCGGCCGTGCTCAAGGATACTGATGACACCAATCAAGTCGAACTGCTAGGAGAGATTCTGTCCAGCAGTGAGGTGTTTGGCAGCGTAGTGGTTGCGGGCGATGACGGAATTCATTGGAATAGCGTTCGCGCCACCGGAAAGATGATCAAGTATGTGGAGAGCCACAGTCCTGCCGGAGGACACAACTTCAACTTTGCAGCTACGGCCATGCTCGCTCCCTATGCCCCGTTTTACCCGGGCGCGTATCACGACGGCGAAGGGCGTAAGTTCTCCGTCGGATTGGAAGGCGGAAACTTTGTGGCCGACGTTTTCGCCGAGGCCGGCGGAGATCTCCATCTCGCGGCGGAACACCTGGAGCGAGAGCTAGGGGAACACGCACGCCGAATAGAGATGATCGCGGCAAAGGTTGAGAAGGACTCCGGATGGAACTACATGGGCTTGGACGCCACACCGGCTCCCAATTACGACTCGTCAATCGGAGCGGCCATCGAGAAGCTGAACGGAGCCAAGTTCGGCTCCAGCGGCACGCTGAGCGTGGTAGCGATTATCACGAACGCCATTCGTGGACTCCAGATCAAGCGTGCCGGATATTCCGGCCTGATGCTGCCTCCGCTGGAGGACCCGGTCTTAGCGGCGCGCTGGAGCGAGGGGACATACGACGTGGATTCCTTGCTGTCTTACTCGGCCGTCTGTGGGACCGGCTTGGATACGGTGCCCCTGCCGGGAGATATTTCGGAACAGCAACTGGCGAAAATCATCGGCGACGTGGCCACTCTAGCTTTCAAGTGGCACAAACCACTGACCGCAAGACTCATTCCAGTGCCTGGGAAGAGAGCGGGCGAGCAGTCGGGATCCTTCGGTCCGCCGAATATGCCGAGTGCGACCTTACGACCGTTGCCCTAATCAAAACGCGTCAATCCCCGTGACGCTCGATCCGATAATCAGCGTGTGGATGTCGTGCGTGCCCTCGTAGGTCTTCACGCTTTCCAGGTTCATCAGATGGCGCATGATGGGGTAATCATCGGCGACGCCGTTTGCGCCGAGGATGTCACGTGCGAGGCGGGCGCACTCGAGCGCCATCCAGACGTTGTTCCGCTTGGCCATCGAGATGTGCTGATGTTCGACTTTGCCGGTGTCTTTCAGGCGGCCGACTTGCAGGACGAGCAGCTGTGCCTTGGTTATCTCACTGATCATCCAGGCGAGTTTTTGCTGCACGAGTTGGTGCGAGGCGATAGGCTGATCGCGGAACTGCTTGCGCAGCAGTGAATATTGCAGCGCGCAGTCGTAGCACGCCATCGCCGCGCCGATCGCGCCCCAGGCGATCCCATAGCGCGCCTGATTCAGGCACATCAGCGGAGACTTCAGGCCGCCGCTCTTCGGCAGTAGATTCGCTTCGGGAATGCGAACGTCCTGCAACGACAGCCCTGATGTAACCGACGCGCGCAGCGACCACTTGCCGTGAATGTCGGCGGCTTTGAAGCCGGGACGGTCGGTTTCGACCAGAAAGCCACGGATGTTGTCGTCTTCATCTTCGACTTTGGCCCAGATCACCGCCACGTCGGCGATGGAGCCGGAGGTGATCCACATCTTTTCACCGTTCACGACGTATTCTTTACCGACTTTCTTTGCGCGGGTGCGCATGCCGCCGGGATTCGAGCCGAAGTCGGGCTCGGTCAATCCGAAGCAGCCGAGTTTTTCGCCTTTCTGCATCGCGGGCAGCCACGTGTTTTTCTGCTCGTCGCTGCCGAAGGCGTAGATGGGATACATCACCAGCGCCGACTGCACGCTGACGAACGAGCGCACGCCCGAGTCGCCGCGCTCCAGTTCCTGCGTGACCAGACCGTACTCAACGTTCGACATGCCCGCACAGCCGTAGCCTTGGAGCGACGCTCCGAAGAATCCGAGGTCGGCCATGGGCTTCACCAGCTCGCGTGGGAAGCGGCCGGCGCGATTGCATTCTTCGATGATGGGGACGAGTTTGTCTTCGATGAACTTGCGCGCCGTGTCGCGTACCAGGCGCTCGTCGTCGTTCAGAAGAGAATCGAAAGCGATGAAATCGACACCGCGGAATTTGATAGCCGGCATAGTCACGCACTCCAGAAGTCTGCGGAAAGCAGTGGCAAACTATTCAAAGTAGCAGAGGGGCGGGGAAGTGAGCAATTCAGATGGGGCGCGCGATTGGAGCCGGGATTAGCGTAGAGGACGGAATTTATCGCTTTCTCGCAGAACTTCGTTCGTGCGCCAGCGTGAGGATAAATATCAGATAGACGCCGCCAGCTAAGGCTGCGGGAAGCGTCGCCCGTAGAAAGCACGCTGCGGCCAGCAACGCCCACGTGAGAGAGTGGAACCACCTCAAAATGATTTTGGAAAAAAGAGATCGTTGCCGGACGCGCTCCGGGTCTTTCCAACCGGGCCAGACAAAGTAGTATGCGGTCGCAACAATTACACTGACGACGATACACAGGATGTGCATTTTCGCTGCAATCCACAGGCTCCCTGGGATTTTCGCATTTCAAAACTCACCTCAGCTTTGGTATCCAGCGCGGTACTGTTTCGCGGTAACGATCGTATTCTTCCCCAAACTGCTTGCGCAGCGTCGGCTCCTCGTAGAAGAGGACGAACAGGTGGGCAGTTAGCAACATGCCGACCATGTAGATTGCGATGTGCAGTGAGTGGAACAACCAGGCCTGTCCGCCAATGACGAGCGCGACTCCGATGTACATCGGGTTGCGTACGTAGTGGTGCAGACCTTTGGCGACGAGGATTTTGGTGGGCGCGATCGGTGCGGGTGTTCCGCCGCCGATCAGAGCGAAGCCCCAGAAGGCAGTGTAGAGATAGATCGCAATCCCTATGACGATGACGGCGATCGCCGCCCATGCTTCAACGCCGGTCACCGGTGGTGCGTCTCGCCGTAACCGCCACGGCACATATCCAGCCACCGTCCCGGGCACGAAAACGGTAAAGACGAAGGTCTTCAACACGGGGCCGATGGATTTGTTCATGGCAGCCATTGTTCGCCCGCGATTGTCGGCGGTCAACCCGACGAGGCATGGGTCGTCCCTCCGGGGCTTTTGATCGATCTTCTACCGTACCCCGCGCTGAAGCGCGGGGCTAAGCTGGCTTGCCCCTCCGGGGCTCGTCTCTTGCTGAAGAACGCATTGCTAAGCCCTGCACGCCAAACCCGGCGTGGATGCGTTTCGCAAAGTCGAAGTGGTCCAGGGCCGGAATTCGCTGTGCTAGCATTTCCGCCATGAGAAATCGCTTGATTGTTTTTCTGCTCGTTATCGCCCCAATCTTCCTGTGTTCTGCACAATCTTCGCCGTCGAACCTGTACCCGATGCAGGAGGGTTTTGTGGACAGCCACGGCGCCCTGATCTACTACAAGGCCGTCGGACACGGCGCGCCGCTGATGATCGTGCACGGCGGCCCGGGAGCTTCGCATGAATATCTTCTGCCCTACTTGCTCCCGCTGATGCGGACCAGTCGCCTGATCTTCATTGACGAGCGCGGGTCGGGCCGGTCGTCGAAACTGGAAGACGCGAAGCAGTACACGATCGCGAACATGGTCGAGGACATCGAGACTGTTCGCCAGGCGCTCGGCCTCGGCAAGATCAGTCTTCTGGGGCATTCGTACGGTGGCGCCCTGGCGCAGGCTTACGCACTCAAGTATCAGAAGAACCTGTCTCATCTCATTCTGGGCAGCACGTTTGCCAGCACGCGAGAACTCAACGAGGCGCTGGCCAAGATGAAAGCCGAAATGGATCCGAAGGATCGCGAGCGCTTGAATGCTCTGGAAGCAGCTGGCCTGTTCGGCAAAGGCGAGGGTTGGGAGCACGGACGCTATCCGGAGGAGTACGCAAGACTGGCTTGGGGCAAAGGTTATTTTCCATATCTCTACCAAGGGCGTCCGGATCCGAACGATGATCCAGTCAGCTCCAACACCAGCACGGCCTGGGATGTATATCGCGAGATGTGGGGCTCACACGGGGAGTTCGTGGTGGACGGCAATCTCATGGAAGTGGAGTACCTCGGCCAGCTTTCACAGATTAAAGTCCCGACTCTGATCATCGTCGGGGATCACGACGAGAGCGACCCGAAGATGTCGCGGGAGATGCACGAGAAGATTGCGGGATCGCAACTGGTCATTCTGCCCAGCAGCGGGCACATGACATTTGTGGATCAACCGGAACAATTTCTGAAGGCGGTTCGCGACTTCGTCACGCAATGATCATGTCAAGACCTACGGAACAGACGACCAGCCCACGACTTGTCCCAGGTCATTGATGCCTTTCGCAATCGCATTGCTCCCGCCGAGGGTGCCAAGGTCTTGAATTTGATTCGGTCGAATCCATAGAACCGCGTGCGTGACATCAGGCGTGCTCAAGTCCGAAAATCCAACAATCTGACCCATAGTGTTTATCGCTTGGGCAGCGCTATTTTGGCCACCCAGGGTGCCGAGGTCTTGCATACCGCCGTCATGTGTCCAGAGGAAGGCATGGATTGGGGAAGGTCGGTTAAGTGACGACCACCCCACTACTTGTTCCGACTGATTTATGCCGCGAGCAATACTGACGTCTCCTCCGAGGGTACCGAGGTCGGCTATTCGGGAATCCTTCCTCTGGAGGAAAGCCCGCTTTAAAGTGACATTTCGGTCTACGGGCGAAGCACCCACTACAGTTCCCGCGGCGTTGATCGCATATCCCACGCTATATCGGTACCCCAGGGTTCCCAGCCCCTGCATCCCCGGGGCTGCGGTCCGGCGATACGCCACCGTCTGAATGTCCTTGAGCTTCGCGGAACTCCCCGTGATCTCGCCCCGGTCGTTGATAGCAGTTGCATCGCTCGAACTGCCCCCCAGCGTACCCAAATCCCGCATGCCGGTGGCCGCCGTCCACAGAAAGGCGTGAGCGTCTCCTGCTGACGTGACCGACCAGCCCACAACCTGGCCTTCCGAATTAATTCCAGAGGCGGCACTGGAACCTCCTCCGAGAGTACCCAAATCCTGCATCCCGCCACTCTCTGTCCATAAGAACGCTTGGAAATTTCCGGAACCGGATTCGTAGCACCCTACAACCTGGCCAGCGTTGTTGATGGCGTAGGCGTAGCTGCTGCCACCCAGTCTGCCAAGATCCCGCATTCCATCCGCAGCCGACCAAAAAAAAGCGTGATTGGTAGGATTTTGAGCGCTGGCCTGGACAACCATGAGGGTTATGATCGACAGCCAAAGCCACACGCGCGCCCATTTCTTCATGATGCACCTCGGCGAAATGCTAAGTAGATTTGCGGGTTTTCCCGCTGTCAGGACGGATTAGAAAGTTAGTTAGAGATAAAGATACTAGTCCATATCGGCAGGTTGGTCAGAAAACTGTAGCGCCCGAAGAATCAGGCGCGAGACACCGGCAAACGTTTGGGGCTCGGAAAGCACAGTCATGAGCGCCGCCCGATTCAAACGTCGACGACGAGACGTCGGGCTTTCCGCAGAGCACGCGACGACGGCAATCGTGTAAAATCGTTTTGGCGAGTACGGCGCGGCGCTTCTGCGTGTGCCTTTCTGCCGGACCTCCAAGACTGGCCGGCATTCTGAGTTACTCCCGCAAATTCCAGGTAGAACCACGGCGCAGGCCGGCGGCACATTCCTGTCAGGAGAATTTTGATGAAGATCGCGAAAACAGCCGACCGCAAGAAGGTCATGGACACGTCGAAATCCACCGCCTGCCCAAAATGCGGCAAGGACACGCGAATCGTCAAGCGCGTGAAAGACCGTGAACGCGGGGTACCGGGCGGAGTGTATATCTCATGCTCGGCATGCGAGTTTTTTGAGAAGCTGTAGGAAGTGAAAACAGTTCTCAGTTCCCGGTTCTCAGTTCTCAGTAAAAAAAGGGGCGCGGCCTTACAGTCGCGCCCTTAGTCTTTCTGAGAACTGAGAACTGAGAACTGAGAACTGAGAACTGAGAACTGAGAGCTGCTTTACCCGATCTGTCCCAGGATGGCCCGCGCCTCGGCTGCCGGATCGGCAGCTCCTGTGATTGGCCTTCCCACGACGATATGGGTGGCGCCGGCGGCGACGGCTTCGGCCGGGGTGACTACCCGCACCTGATCGCCGCGTCCGGTACCGGAGGGACGGACTCCGGGGGTTACGATCACGAAATCCTGGCCGAGATCTTCGCGCAATGCGGTGGCCTCACGCGCCGAAGCTACGACGCCGCGGCAGCCGTTGGAGAGCGCCACGGCGGCGAGTCGCAGTACCTGCCCCACCACATTCTCGCGGATACCCAGGGTGTTTAGATCCGCATCGTCAAGGCTGGTGAGCACGGTTACGGCCAGCACCCATGGAGCCTTCGCATGGGCGGCAGCAGCTTCGGTTGCAGCGCGCAACATGTGGGTCCCGCCTGAGGCATGCACCGTCAGCATGCTGACGCCGAGCTGGGCCGCCTCCCGGACGGCCGCGCCCACCGTGTAAGGTATGTCGTGATACTTCAGGTCCAGAAAGACTCGTCGCCCGGAACTCACGAGTTCGCGGACAACTGAGGGCCCTTCAGCGGTATAGAGCTGCATTCCGACTTTGTAGCTGTGGGCGGAATCGCCCACGGCCGCCACGATCTTCCGGGCGGCCGCGGCCGAAGACACATCCAAGGCGACAATCAGACGATGGCGCGGGTCTGTCATCGCTGACAAGTTTATAGGGTTTGCTTCAGGCTGGCTACAGTTTGCAGCCGCGCCATTGAGGCGGGCCGGACCAGGTCCAGGCGGACCCGTTGCAAGCCCCTCTCATGGAAGCCCAGGACGCGGGCAGTGTTATAAGACACGTCAATAATACGGTCCTCGACCACTGGGCCTCGGTCGTTGATTCGGACCACGACCGCTCGGCCATTCCGCAGGTTGGTCACCCGCACGAAGGTCCCGAGAGGTAGAGTGGGATGGGCAGCTGTCAGAGCCTGCATGTCGAAGAGTTCTCCGCTGGCTGTTTCTTTCCCCTGGAAATATTCTCCGTACCAGGAGGCGGTTCCCACTTCGTATGGACAGTTCTTGGTTTTCGTGGCTTGCCGGCTGACGGCTTTGATCGCCGTCGGCTGCGTGATTCTGGCGGCTTCCGAGCTGTTTGGCCCGGATGCGGCTCCGGCTCCCAGACTGGCGACCGATAAAAGCACCGCCAGACCTTCGGCTAAACGTCGTCGCATTCAGTTTCCTCGCATCTCTAAAGTCGTTCTACAGTTTATGTACTCCCTTTGGAATTGATCTTCAGATGCTAGCGGGCTGTTGAGGGCTGTGTCAACCGGAAAATCAGGCTTAAACCTTAACTAAGTGGTAATTAATCAATAACTTAACCTCATGAAAAAATTGGGTCTTGTCCCCTATCTGGTTGAAACTTAACACCAGAGTTCACTAACTACTAGGTACATACGTGCTTTGGGACATGACTGGGAATTCTTCAAGTGGCATTGGAATGAAACACTTAGACAGATTCTTACGATAAGTTATTTAAAATGAGTTATTTACAATTATGTTGATCGACAAAAATGGGGCGCACTCTGGTTTTTTCGGCGTCACTACGGGCTGCCGGCCACCCTGCGGCGCGTGAGCCAGAAGTGGAGTTCCCCTGTTTGGCATTTCGGTTTAGAGTGAGCGTCATGGCCACGGTACCGCCAGTCGTGCTTACGATCGCGGGATTTGACCCCTCGTCAGGGGCCGGGATCACTGCCGATATAAAGACCATCGCCGCCCACGAGTGCTACGGAGTCTCGTGCGTTACCGCCCTTACCGTGCAATCAACACAGGGGGTGCGGCGAGTGGAGCCGGTCAACCCCGAGACTGTCTCGGAGACCCTCCAGGAACTCATTTCAGATCTTGAGGTTGCAGCCGTTCATATCGGCATGCTGGGGACGGCCGAGGTTGGAGCTGTGGTCGCGGACTTCCTGGGCCGAGTGAAACTGCCGCACGTGGTGCTGGACCCGATACTCAAGTCCAGTTCGGGTGCCGACTTGTTGAACCGGTCCGGATTACAACTCCTGATCGAGAGATTGATTCCCCTGGCCGAAGTGATTACGCCAAATCTGGAGGAAGCCGCCGCGCTAACGGGCATCCCGGTCACGAATCTGGATCAGATGCGGGCAGCCGCGGCCAAACTGCACTCGCTCGGAGCGGCGAACATGGTCATTACCGGTGGGGATCTTGAGAAGGCGACCGACCTGTTGAGTTTCACGACGAGCCGGGGAGTCGAGCGAGAAGTCTTCAAGGCGGAGCGACTGACGTCGAACTCGACCCATGGCACCGGCTGTGCCTTTTCGACCGCGCTCGCCTGCCATCTGGCCCATGGTCGGGGATTACCAGAAGCGGTTCTTCTTGCGAAGGCTTATGTCGCGGCGGCCATCGCGAACGCTCACCCGCTGGGGAGCGGGGTCGGGCCAGTAAATCATCTTTACCGAATGAATCGCCAGCGCCGAACCAGCGCCGCCATTGCCGAGGTGGAAACGGCACACTCGCGAAACTGAGGTCGCGAGCGCGAACAGGGAAATGCTTAGGGCGTTTTCTTCAACAGACAGCCGGCCACGAACGCAGCCACGGCGCCCAGCAGCCACTCGATCCGCCACAGTTGGACTGCCTGCCAGTCAATTACCCTTTGGGTACTGAACACGACGCCCACCGCCGCAGATGCTAACACGCAAGCGATCCCAGCTACAAAAGCGATGAAAGCTGCGGTCGAGAGTTCGAGTCGTTCTGCCAGGCCAGTGAAGTGAGCTAAGGTGATTTTTTCCCGCAACCGGGAAGTTGGAACAACGCCCGCCCGCCCGGAGCCGCAGGAGTGACAAAAACGTGAGCCGACGATGAACTCAGTCCCGCATCGATCACAGGCGTCAACCAGATCTGTATCTGTGAGCCCGGCCGGATCGGTCGCCGCCATCATCGGCGGACGCCAGAACTCGTGTTGTGCTGCTTCTGCCATAGGACCCCTCTTCCCCCAAAACACATTTCGCAAACCAATCACCAAAGCAAAGCATTGTAAACAGGCTAGTTATACGGCCCTCGACGGGAAATGCCCGGCAAGAATTACGCGATCAACTACGAAATTCCCATTGCGCGGGATACAGGTGACTCCCTCGTACCCTACTTGATTCCCTGTATCCATTCGCGAATCGGGGTAAACTAGGGAGCCGTGGTTCTCTCCTGCTCCCGGCTTCGTCCCGTTCTGCTGACCGTAGTCGTGCTGACTTTGGCGGGGCTTTGCGCGGCCGCCGATCCTACTAGTCAGACAGTTTTCCGGCCCGCCGACCCGCAAAACCAGGTTGCGTTCGAGCGCCTCTACAATCTCGACTACGACGCGGCCGTCCAGGACTTCGAAAAGGTGCTGGCCCGGCATCCGAACGATCCCTACGCGGTCAATCACCTGCTCTCGGCGGTGCTGGTGCGCGAGTTATATCGGACCGGTGCCATGAATACCGGCGAGTACGCCAACGACAGCTTCGTTGGGCAAGTGCACCGGCCGCCGGATCCCACCCAGAAGCAACGTATCAAGCAACTGGTGCAGCAAGCCCAAAAGCTCGAAGAGGCTGAACTCGCACATAACCCGAACAATGTGGATGTGCTCTACGCCCGAGGCGCCACCCGCGCGCAGTTCGCCGCCTACACCGGCCTGATTGAGCGCGCCTGGTTTTCCTCGCTACGCAATGCGGTGGGAGCACGGCACGACCATGAGCGGGTGCTCGCGTTGTCCCCCCAGTATCAGGATGCCAAGCTGGTGGTTGGGACCCACAACTACATCATGGGCAGCCTGCCCCTAGCGGTGAAAGTGGCGGTGGCGCTGGTCGGACTGAGCGGCGACAAGGAGAAGGGCATCAGGCAGCTCTCTGACGCCGCGCACGCCAATGGCGAGACCAGTGTGGATGCGGGCGTGCTCCTGATGCTGTTTCTGCGTCGCGAACATCGGTATGCCGAAGCGCTCGAAATGGCGCGCTCGCTGACTCCCCGCTTTCCGCGAAACTTTCTCCTTTCACTGGAAGAAGGCAACCTGCTGCGGGCTCTCGGGAAGAATCGCGAGGCCGAGGAGCAGTATCGCCGCGTCTGGGAGAACGGACGCGAGGGCAAGTACGGCAATCTTCATTACGAAATTGCGGCGCTCGGACTGGGTGACCTGCTGCGCAGCGAGAGGAATTATCAGGCAGCGGCTACGGCGTATGAACTGGTGGCGGACATCCAATCGCCCGATCCTGAGTTGCTCCAGAAAGCCAATCTGTATGCCGGCGAAATGTACGACCAGCTACAAAAGCGAGATCTGGCGATGAAGAAGTACGAGGCGGTGGTGGCGACAAACTCGGGCAACGGCGAGGCCGAGAAAGCTCGCCGGCGGATGAAGGAGGCTTATCGGGAGTAGCGCTCCCGCCCAGTGGCCGCCCTACGCTGCAACTTTCTGACCGCAATCGTCGTATCCTAAGAGTCAGGAGACCGCTTATGTACTGTAATGCCTGTGGCAAGGCCATCGCCGAAGACGCCCGCTTTTGCGCCTATTGCGGAACAGTGCTGGGACAACCCCCTGCGCCGAAGAAGCTATTCCGGTCGCGCGCCGATCGGAAGATCGCCGGCATCTGTGCGGGAATGGGACACTATCTCGATCTGGACGTCACGCTGGTTCGATTGGTGTGGGTGCTCGTGACGATCTTGGCCGGTATTTTCCCCGGTGTCATCGTTTACGTCTTAGCCTGGATCGTGATTCCGGAGGAGCCTGCGGCAATACCCGTCGCGGTGGCTGGCCAACCGGTTACGAATTCGTAGCTGACAAACGCTTGCGATCCGACCCTCCGCTATGCAACGTCTGCGTTCCGACGATGCCGAGATCGTGTATGAAATCGTGGGGAGTGGCCCGCCGGTCGTCCTGCTCCATCCTTTTCCCGTTCAGCATGAATTCTGGAACGCGATCGTGCCGGTGCTCAGCTCGCGTTATCGGCTGATCCTTCCCGACCTGCGCGGACACGGCGATTCTGAAATCGGCCAAGGTCCGGCTTCGATGGAGAAGCACGCCCGCGACCTTGCCCGGCTGCTGAACGCGGCGAGCATGGTCAAGGCAGCGTTCGTCGGAGTATCGATCGGTGGTTACATCCTGTTCGAGTTCTGGCGCCAATTTCGCGGGCGGGTGAACGCACTGGTCCTGTGCGACACCAAGCCTCAGGCAGACGCCGCGGAGGCGCGCGCGAACCGGCTGAAGGTCGCAGCGGATGTTCTGGAGCAGGGAACGGCTCCGTTCATCGAGAGCATGATCCCGAAAGTCCTGGGCCGCACCACGTTGAGCACACGCCCAGACCTGTTAGATGGGGCTCGCCGTATGATGCGCAAAATGTCGCCGGAGGACGTCAGCCTGGTGCAGCGGGGCATGGCGGAGCGCCCCGATTCGGTTGCGGATCTGAAGACGATCAATGTACCTGCGCTGATTGTGATTGGAGACGAAGACATCCTTGCCACTCCCGCCGACGGGGAACTCATGCGTCAGAACATTGCAGGCAGCCAGCTGAAGATCATCCCCAAGGCCGGCCACTTCGCGCCGTGGGAGCAGCCGGACGCGGTGGGTCCCTTGCTCCGCCAGTTCCTGGACGCCGCCCCAACAGTTAATTGAGGACTGAAGCTGGTTCCTCTCTGCTAGAATCCAGCCGACATGACGGATGCTTTCCTGCTTCCCGAGAAAACGATGGTCACCGCCAAGGGAGATGGTCCCATGGTTGAGTTGAAACCAGCGGAGAGCCGCGTATTTCTTCTGACTCTTGCGATTACGAATATCATCGAGCAGGAGTCGCTCGACGTCAGCGTCCACGGATCAACCGACGGCGCGGCCTGGGATCTCAAGCCGATCGTTGCGTTTCCGCAGAAGTTCTACCGTGAAGAGGTGCCGCTGCTGCTCGATCTGACGGCGCGGCCGGAAGTGAAGTTCATCCGGGCGCACTGGGAAGTAGCGCGCTGGGGACGCGGTACGGAAACCCCTATGTTCGAGTTTCATGTGACGCTACGGGAGGTTCCACAGGAAATCCTGCAAGAAGCCGCTGGACGCCTGAGAGCGCGATAGGTCCAACCACCGGATCAAATTTCTCCGTTATATTTGAAGTTCATGGCAGATCGTTCTACGGTCACTGTCCGTCCCGCGCGCAGCGTGCGCGGCCTGGTTCGCATCCCCGGGGACAAATCCATCTCGCACCGCTATGCCATGCTGGCGGCGATCGCGGAGGGCACCAGTCGCTTCCATAATTTCTCCGCAGCGCTCGATTGCTATAGCACGCTCGGGTGCGTGCGTGCGGTTGGGGGCGAGTGGAAACGCGCAGACGATGGCGCGATCGAAGTGCAGGGTCGCGGCCCGCGTCTTTCTGCGCCTGCCGAGCGGCTCGACTGCGGGAACTCCGGTTCGACCATGCGGATGCTGAGTGGCATTCTGGCCGGGCAGCATTTTGAGAGCGAAATGTTTGGCGATGAATCGCTTTCGCGCCGGCCGATGGCGCGCATCATGGCGCCCCTTTCGCAGATGGGCGCCAGGATCGGTGCGCGCGATGGCGGCCGGCCTCCGCTGAAGATTCGTGGCGGCTCGCTGAAAGCAATCCACTACATGCCCGAGGTGGCCAGCGCCCAGGTGAAGTCTTGCGTGCTGTTTGCCGGACTGTTTGCCGAGGGCGAGACCATTGTCGAGGAACCGATTCGTACCCGCGACCACAGCGAACTCGCACTGCGCGCATTCGGCGCTGAGGTTGGACGAACCGGCAATATTGCGCGCATCCGAGGCGGACAGAAGCTCAAAGCCATCGAAGCCCATGTGCCCGGCGATCTCTCGAGTGCGGCATTTTTTCTTTGTGCTGCCGCGCTATTTCCCGATTCACAAGTCACGCTGCCGGGAATCCTGATGAACCCCACTCGTGCGCGACTGCTCGATATTCTGATCCTGATGGGACTGAAAATCTCGGTCGCGCAATTGGAAGAACACCACGGCGAACTCATCGGCGCCATCGAGGCGCGGGGAGGAACGTGGAGGGGAGCCGTTATCTCCGGCGCGGACACGGCAGCCTTGATCGACGAGATCCCAGTGCTGGCTGCGACGGCGCCTTACACGGAAGATGGACTGGAAGTGCGCGACGCGAAGGAATTGCGTGTAAAGGAATCCGACCGGATCGCGGCGGTTGCGACGAGTCTGCGCAAGATGGGCGCGGAGGTGGAAGAGTTCCGCGACGGGCTCCGCATACCCGGGCGGCAGCGGCTGCACGGCGCGGAACTCGACTCGTTTGGTGATCACCGCATCGCCATGGCCTTCGCGATCACAGCACTCCGCGCCGAAGGTGAGACAACCATCCACGGTGCGGATGCGGCGGGCGTGTCGTATCCGGCGTTCTTTGAAGAACTCCAGAGCGTTACCGAATGAGCTACGAGCCGCGAGCTACGAGCCGCGAGCGAATCAGATGTGCTTGCTTGAAGCTCGTGGCTCGCAGCTGCAACTGAAGAATCATGAGTGCTGATAAATCCCCATCCCCGGACGAGCGCCTGCAGCAGGAATTCAACCGCTGGGCCGACGCAGGTGAAGGCGAGAAGATGGAACGCCATCACCTCGACATCACCGAGAAGAC
>Ga0209701_10000095_pt1 | contig 39915 bp, 36 predicted proteins | sample CZO8metaG_4_FD_188356 | JGI IMG/M metagenome (GOLD analysis project Ga0209701, IMG submission 188356) | Vadose zone soil microbial communities from the Eel River Critical Zone Observatory, Northern California, USA - CZOApr15con2H3.8 metaG... | ecosystem: Environmental > Terrestrial > Soil >... | reverse complement strand
GCGCAATCGCAAACAAGCCAATCAACTCAAAGGCAAAATTAACCAACTCGCGAAGGAAAAAGCGTATGCAAAAGGGGTAGTGAGCGTCGAAGTCAATCCCCATGGCACATCGCAGTATTGTTCCCGTTGTGGAGCCAAAGGGATGAGGTTCAGCCTGATGGCGGGGCAACGGGTCACCGGCAAAGGAGGCAAGCTCTTCTATTGTCCCTCTTGCCACTACGAGTGCCATGCCGACTTTAATGCGTCCTGCAATGTGCATCGCAGCTTCTTCCGTGAATTTCACTGGGAGATTCGAGCACCGTAATCACGGCTGAACGCCCTGTCCGGCTACAGGTCGGGCGGGAGAAGGCTGAGGAGGGCAAACCCGATGATCCAGCCCAGGCCCGTTCGCAAATGAGCGAACACGTCAAAGTGGTGGGGCTACTGTTGGTCTGGCGAGAGCACGTTCCAACCCACATGCGCTCGCGGACAGCACCTCAAGTCATAACACATGGGAATGTGGCGGGAACGCCGGTGTGCCGGACGGCTTGAGGGCGGCAGAAACAGCTTTTGTCCATCTCTGTCTACAGATTTGGACAACGGTTGACACCACGTCTCCATGTGTCATAGCATATAATGCTAGGGAATTTGTAAATTTGGTCGCTCTGTGGTCCTGCCAAAAATCGGGTGCCAAGACGCTTGCCTTGTCACCCCGTAACGTGTAGCGGGCAAGGGCCGGTGCCTCCATGCGCGCCCACGCGATCAGCTTCGACGATCTTCTATCTCCCAGATGTGATCGACCACGTGCCACGCCATGCGCCGGACCGCGTAGCTGGCGTTCCATCCCCCAGAAACCAGGGGCTCGCCGGTGGAGTGCTTGCTCAGCACGGCAGCGATCTCTTCCCGCATGGCTTTGAGGGCACTCTTGTCGTTCACCTCGAACGGTTTGTGTCGCACCCCGATCTTGCGCGCATAAGCCCGTTCGGCTTCGATGACGTGGCACCGGATCTCGTCTCGGTTGCGACCTCCACCACGCGGACCTTTGCGCAGTTCCGCTGGCGAGGCCGCGACGACCTCTTCTAGCGTGTCCCACGACGCGCGCAGGAGTGCCACGTTGCGCTGCGCGGCCAGAGCATCGATTGGTCTGGTTTCGGCAGAAGCCAGAACCGAAGGTACTCCCCAGGCAGTGTTGGCATCGCCTGGGAGACGTTCAACAACCACGAGATCGCCAGGTGCAAAATCCAGCTCTGCCCGCTGCGCGATCAGCCGGTAGCGCGCTGCCGCATCGATCAACGCCTGCAAAGCCGTCTCCTCGCTCGTGCGAATCCGGCACCAACCGGGCCACTCCAGCGACCAGGCAATGGCCTTCTTTCCACCCAGTTCTATATAAATATCAGTCATATCTCTTTTCTCCGATCTGTGGCTTCGTTGTGATGAGACACCAACTGCGGTTCCCTCTTGTCGAGCAACCAGCCAGCACAATGGCAAACACAAGCATTCCCTCACGAACTAGCTTCCGGTAGCAGCGATGTGGCCTCGTGTGGAGGCACTTCCCATTCATGACGCTGCTCATTACGTTTTCATGACGCTTCCTCATTATATTAGCATCAGAGAAGGCGAAAAGAGCATGGCCCGAGTGCAAATTTGAAACGTCTTGGGTCCCTAAGAGTCGGAAAACGAGGAATTGCTATGGACGACATTCAAAGTATCAGCTTATCCAGGAAAAATGAGCCTATCGAGTTAGAACACGGTTCTCTCTTTTTCATTGGCACAGCCACGGTCTTGCTCAAATACGCGGGCTTCACTATCTTGACGGACCCCAATTTCCTGCACCAGGGCGATCGTGTGCATCTCGGTTACGGCGCGCGCGCCAGGCGCCTGACCAACCCTGCAGCAGAACTTGAAAATCTACCACCTCCAGACCTCATTCTCCTCTCACACCTGCACGAGGACCACTTTGACCGCCTGGTAGCACGCAATCTCCAGAAGACTATTCCCATTGTCACTACTCCCAAAGCTGCTGAGGGACTGAGCAAAATGGGCTTTCAAGTTACCCATCCCCTCAAAACATGGCAAACGCTCAACTTTGAGCGAGGAAATAGCACACTCAGTGTCAGCTCCATGCCGGGTCGGCATGCACCTGGTCGCCTTGCGCCTCTCTTGCCAGAGGTCATGGGCAGCATGCTCGAATTTAAGAACGCCGCAGGAGACGTGTTGATACGGCTCTACATCAGCGGAGACACTCTCTACTATGATCAGTTAAAAGATATCCCATGGCATTACCATGACATCGATCTTGCCTTGATACACCTGGGCGGAACGAGAATCTTCGGACTCCTGGTCACTATGGATGCCCGTCAGGGAGTGGAAATCATCAAACTGATCAATCCACGCAAGGCCATCCCCATCCACTACAACGACTACACGGCCTTCAAATCGCCTCTTGCAGATTTCCAATGCGCCGTCGTCGATAAGGGTCTCCAGGACCGCGTCCATTATCTCTACCATGGTGATACGTACACCTTCGAGGTCCCGTCCAGTCGCCGTCAACTGGCTAAAGCCTGAACCTTTTACTATTGCTGATAGTGGCAGGTCCTACCTAACAAATGCGCGGTAGCGGATCGTCAACGGGCGTAGGTGAAGGTCAAACAGCTAGATATGTTATAATTATCTAAATGTTTGGCAACTATCACCCACGCGCATCAAGAAAAATGAGCGGCTATTACGTCGTGGTGTGAGGCCTGCTATAAGGAGCCGTGTGCAACCCCTAAGTGAGCAAAAAGAGGAAACGAGTGCATCCGCAAAGGCCGAGCGTCAATGGTATCGCTCTGTTGGCTTACGTACCCTCACGTCCATAATAGCCATACCGGTCGTGCTGGCTTTCGTATGGTTTGGCGGCTGGTGGGCGTTTGCGGCTTCCGCAATCGTGGTGATCCTGGGCACCTATGAACTGCATACGATGATGCTTCACGAGGGCTATCACCCGCTGATAGTGGTCAGCCTGGTACTCAGTCTACTCTTTGTTGTGGCCGCCATGATACCTCAAGAGCGGCTTGTGCTGCTTGAATCTGGCCTGAGCATAGCCCTGCTGATTACCTTCCCCTTGCTCTTCTTCCGCAAGAAACTCGAAGGGGCTATGGTGGATTGGTCGCTGACGCTGGCAATCGCTATTTATCTGGGCTGGCCCATGAGCCTCTTTCCACTAGTGCGCGGCTTTCAGGTGGGTATCAGTAACGGCTTCTGGTGGGCACTGGTGGTGCTGTTTGGTGTCTGGGGATTCGATACGGGAGCATTCTTCGCCGGGCACTTCTTTGGCCGCCACAAACTCGCTCCCCGCATCAGCCCCGGCAAGACATGGGAGGGAGTGGCTGGTGGCCTGGTACTCTCTGTCACGGCTGCCCTGCTCATTACCATTCGGCCTCTAGGTGTGCCGTGGTACCTGGCTATCCTATTGGGCGTTTTGATTGCAGTGGCGGCTACGCTCGGTGACCTGGCGGAGTCTCTTATCAAGCGCCAGACACACGTTAAAGACAGTGGTCAGTTTATGCCCGGTCATGGTGGTATCCTCGACCGCGTTGACAGCTTGCTCTTCGCTGTAATTGTGGTCTTTGTCTTCGCGCAGCTTGTGGGGAAGCTCTAAGATGGCTAGTATTTACCTATAGCCGTTATCAATCGCGTCGGCTTTCGTTGAACTGATTATGGAGTACCAGTCAAAAATAAATGTTCGCATGATGTCATGTTAGTGAAGGGGGTAGCATGTCACAATTTCCTCCACCGTTTCCACAACAACCACCTATACAACCACCTCAGCGGCAACAGTTTCAGATGCCAGCGCCATCAGGCTCAGGAACTGAGTACCAATCTTGGCAACAATCAACACAACCACAATCTATCCCGCCGTACCCCTATCCGCCAGAGTTACCCATACAGCCGATGCCACCAGCTCCCAAACCAAAACACCATTTACGCAAACTTTGGATAGCGGTTGCTCTCGTTGTCGTTGTGCTCTTTGCAGCAATTGCTGGCATCTTCCATGCACATCAGAATACCGCGCCAGCATCCACAACCCAGGTAAAGGTCACACAACCGGCAAACCAGCCGACACAGCCAGTCGATCATCCTACCGCACACCCGACTTCTGCGCCAGCTCATCCTGGTGCCAGTATTACTCCGGCTATTCTCGGAGCCGATCTCTCCACGTTCATTGCCAAATATGGACAGGTTATTCAAGTACAGGGGGGGTATTACACGTTTAAAACCGGTGGGATAGAGGTGATGGCTGGAAACGACCCTCCACCGTATGCAACACGTGCACTGGCAATTGTCTACAATTCTCCAAACGGCCGTTCATTGAGCATCAATGATGCGACAAATGCGTGCGTTGCACTCTCTCCGCCCGATGCCTACTACCAGTATAGCTTGACACTGACTGGAGCAAGTGGAGTGGAAATGGTCTATTTCAGTGCATCCCTTGCGAAGCAGTTTCCCGCGAGTGAATTTGTTGATGGCCATCTCAAGGCTACGAAGCCTGGTACCTTTGGGATTGTGCTGAACTATGTTCGTGGAAGTACCACACAAGTCGCCTCTTGTAGTACACAAGTATCACTACAAGGGAATTAGCTACTTTTTTATACCGCCTTAGAGTCAGCGAGGTTGCGGAAGATACCCGAAGTACTGCTAACAAGGTTCCGGGTGTTTCTTTTTTATCTCATCGCGTGGTAAAATACTATTGATAGTAAAACTAGTGATAGACAGTAATAACAAGCCAATGAGGGCGAACAAGCAAGGATGAGCTGCGTGTTCGCCCATAAATTATGGGGGTGAAACCAGGTTTCACCCGTGATGGATAAAGATATATGACTGACTTTCCAAGGCGTATTGCCCTACTCGGCAGTACCGGTTCGATAGGACGACAGACACTCGACGTGGTGCGGTGTTTCCCAGAACATTTTCGTGTAGTGGCCTTAGCTGCGCGCAGCAATGTCTCACTCCTGGCGCAACAGGTGCAGGAATTTGCGCCAATGCTGACGGCATGTTTCGCCGGGACGCCCGAGATAGAGCAGGAAGCCAAACAAGCCATACCCGGAGTCGTGCTTGGCGAGGAGGGGCTACTCGCGGTAGCCACCTATCCGGATGTAGATATTGTCGTAGCTGCCACTTCAGGTTTGATGGGCCTCACCCCAACATTAGCAGCCATCAAAGCTGGGAAAACTATCGCGCTGGCAAATAAAGAAACGCTGGTAATGGCCGGCCACCTGGTAATGGCGGCAGCGCAAAGCGAGGGTGTATCGATCCTGCCAGTGGACAGCGAGCACAGCGCTATCTGGCAATGCCTGCGCGGTGAAAATACGGCTGAAATCAATCGTCTCATACTGACAGCATCAGGCGGGCCATTCCGTCTTGCTACACTCGATCAACTGCGCGCGGTGACGGTTGAACAGGCGTTAGATCATCCTACCTGGCGCATGGGGCCGAAAATTACCGTAGACTCTGCGACGCTGATGAATAAAGGCCTGGAGGTGCTCGAAGCCCACTGGCTTTTTGGTATTCCATATGACCGCATCAACGTCGTCGTCCACCCGGAAAGTATCATCCACTCGATGGTCGAGTTTGTTGATGGTTCGTTGAAAATGCAGGCCAGCCTTCCAAGCATGCATTTGCCCATACAGGATGCGTTGAGCTATCCCGTGCGCTTGAACACCAACGGTACCGGACTTGTGTCCAAGCTGGATTGGGCGGAGGTAGCGCGACTCAATTTTGAAACGCTGGATATAACACGCTTCCCCTGCTTTCGACTGGCCTTCGAAGCTGCAAAGCGCGGAGGCACCTATCCTTGTGTGCTTGCGGGAGCAGATGAAGAGGCGGTCGCCCTCTTCCTCGCGGGAAAGATTGGATTCCTGGAAATCGCAAAACTGATCGAGGCGGTGCTTGAGCGTCATCACCCGGTTGCCCAGCCGGATGTGCCTGCGATTCTGGAGGCGTGTACCTGGGCGCGCAGGACAGCGCAAGAATTCTATGAAGCGACGTATCAAAGGAAGATCTCATGAATAACTGGTTCTTGCTGGCAGCTATCCCGGTCTTTGGGATATGCGTGCTTGTGCATGAATTTGGTCACTTTATCACTGCAAAATGGGCGGGCATTCGTGTAGAGGAATTTGGGCTTGGCTTCCCGCCTCGCCTGGTAGGCTTTCGTAAGCGCGATACAGGAGGATGGGAAGTCATCTGGTTTGGCGGCAGGCGCAATGCAGAAGACACGTATAGTGATCACACGCAGTCGCCTTTCAGCGGCACCAGCGGCGGGGTAAGTACTGCTATGCCGGGTTCACTGGCCAAGCATCACACCATTTATTCGATCAATTTACTGCCTATCGGCGGCTTCGTGCGCATGCCAGGAGAAACCGGGGATACCACCGGTGCTGACGGCAATTACGATCCCCAAAGCTTTGCCGCCAAATCGGCAGGCAAACGCATCATTGTCCTGGTCGCGGGCGTTACCATGAATGTCATCCTGGCGATGGTACTTTTTACCATTGCCTATAGTCTCGGTGAGCCGACCTTTCCTGCTGTGATTGGCAAAGTTGTTCCTGGCTCCCCGGCTGCTGTGGCTGGCCTGCGCCCTGGTGACACCTTCGTCTCAGTAAACGATCACCCTGTTCAACTGTTCTCGGATGTGCAGGATATTGTGGTCAAGGCCATTGCCGCTGATACCAGCCAGCACCCCACTGTGCCGATATCCCTGGAAATTCGACACGTTGGCGAAAAGTCTCCCACCGCAACAGTCGTCAACGCGCGTAAGCATCCCCCCGATGGCCAGGGGGCGATGGGCATTGAGGAGAAGATCATCTTTGTCAGTTCGCCTGTCTGGCAGGCTCCATTCAAGGGTATCCAGCATACCTTTAGTGTGACTGGCGATTTTATTAACCAGATATCGCAGATGATTGCAGGCGCGATCAAGCCGCAGCTGGCCGGGCCGGTTGGCATCGTCAAGATTACGGGCCAGGTTGCTGCCAGTGTGCCTGATCTTGGTTGGTGGCCCATCTTGAGCCTGACGGCGATTCTGAGCTTAAACCTGGCCATTATAAACATTTTGCCCATCCCCGCTCTGGACGGAGGGCGCGTCCTCTTGATACTGATAGAAATTCTACGAGGTGGCAAACGCCTGAAACCCGAACGGGAAGCGATTATCAATTTTATCGGTATGACGGCACTGCTTACCCTGATAGTAATCATCACTGTAAATGATGTTTTACACTGGGGTAGCTAATCATGATGGAGTAATCGAAATTATGCGACATAAAACCCGGCAGATTCATGTTGGCAGCCTGGCAATTGGTGGTGACGCGCCCATTGTGGTACAGTCAATGACTACCACGTACACCCGCGACGTAGATAGTACGGTCGCACAAATTTACCGTTTGGAAGAAGTCGGGTGTGAAATAGTGCGCGTAGCCGTACCTGAAGAAGAGGATGCCCTCGCTATCGGCGAGATCAAAAAGCGTATCCATATACCGCTGGTCGCTGATATCCATTATAAACATTCCCTGGCGCTTGAAGCGATCCGCCAGGGCGTCGATTGCGTACGTATCAACCCTGGTAACCTCATCAATGGCCGCAAATCGCTTGAACAGATTGTGGCAGCCTGTAAAGAGCGTGGCATTGCCATGCGGATTGGCGTCAACTCCGGCTCAATCGACGCGCTCGACCAGCGTGGGCAGATGCAGCGTATCCAGGTCAGGCTGCGTGACGATGGTGTCTTAGAGCGCAGCGACCCGGCTGAGGCACGCCGCAAGGAGCGTGAGCAACTGGCCGAGCGTATGGTCGCCAAGGCGCTGGAGTACATCGGCTGGTGTGAAGAATTGGACTTCCATGAGATCAAAGTCTCGTTGAAATCTTCCACGCCTCTGACCGCCGTTGAAGCCTACCGCCGCTTTTCGCAGCGCTCGGACTATCCTCTCCACCTTGGTATTACCGAGGCGGGAACCCTTGTGACGGGCGCGGTCAAATCCTCGGTAGGTTTGGGCTTGCTGCTGGCCGATGGTATCGGTGATACCATGCGTGTAAGCCTGAGCGCTGAGCCTGAAGAAGAGATTCCCGTCGCCTATGAAATACTGCGCTCGCTCGATCTGCGCAACCGGGGCGTCACCTTCGTCTCCTGTCCCTCCTGCGGGCGCGTCGAGATTGACGTGATCAGTGTGGCAAACGAAGTTGAGAAGCGGCTTGCCAAAGTGCAGACTCCCATTCATGTTGCTGTCATGGGCTGTGTCGTCAACGGTCCTGGGGAATCACGCGACGCCGACGTGGGACTTGCCGGCGGCAAGGGCCGTGGCGTAATCTTCCGCAAAGGTGAAGTGGTCAAAACCGTACCCGAAGATCAATTCCTGGACGCGGTGCTCAAAGAAGTGGCGAGCCTGCTGCCCGAGCGCGAAGCGAAGCTGGTCTATCCAGAAGGCGGTATCAAGGAAACCGCCGGTGTCCACCGCACCCGGGACGAGGGTATCGGGCTGTCGGTGTTGAAATCGTAAAATACAATCGATTGGGATGTAGAGGATAACGTAATGGAAAAAAGCGACTTCGCAAGAAGTCGCTTTTTTAAGTGGGCGATACAGAACTCGAATCTGTGACCTCCACGATGTCAACGTGGCGCTCTAACCAACTGAGCTAATCGCCCTTGAACACCGGTAATCATAGCATTGGCCGCGCTGCTTGTCAAGAATTTTTGCACAAAATACTTTATGCGTTGCGCGTCAAAACCAGAAAATCACCAGAAATTACCCCCCTTGTACCTTCCGCTGCTTCTGAAGTCGATGTTATACTTTACCTGAGATAACAGTATGATATAGATCAGCGTCTATTGCACACAACAGAACACCTTTCCGCTCAACTCAATGCACTTAGCTGGGGGCTCTCACAAACTGCGGCCGAGGAGTGAACCAGCATGTAACGACAATCGTATGTTTACTTGGAAGAAGTGATATCTGGCGAGCAAATTACGAAGGAGCGTTTTTATGCGTGCTGTATGGCCTGCTGTGCGTAAAATAAAACCACCGCATGTCCGCCGGTACATCCTACATATTTTCGCACTTATTTTCCTCATCTCAATTATTTGGATTGAAGTCGGCATGGCGCATGCCAGCACTTCGTTTGACCATACAAAGGCTACCGTTGACAGCAACTGTCATCAGGCGCATTTCTCATCCGATGGCAACCCTTTCCCGCTCTGTCCCGGCCCCTACCCAACAGGGGGTAACTGTGTCTGGTGGGCATGGGAGCAGTGGCACCTGCTCGGCTATGATCTTCCGCTCAACTGGGGAAATGCAGCTGATTGGATTGTCGACGCAGAACGTTACGGTCTACCCCTGGGAACAACTCCACGGCCTGGCTCGATAGCGGTCTTTCCGGTTGCGGACGGTGTGTGGGCTTTCGGCACGGCTGGGCACGTGGCCTTTGTTACCTGGGTCAGCCCTGACAGTAGTACGTTCAATGTAACATATCAGAACTATGGTGACCCTGCCCCCATGTTCGCCGGCACAGGCTATACTGTTTCCGCCATCAATGAAGCACGGTTCCAGAATGGTCAGTTGCGCTTCATCTATTTCCCGAAGCCCATTGATCCCGCTCTCTTTGCACATCTTCCAGGAGTTGACGGCAACGGAGTTTCACAGGTCGCCCTGGCAAATAACCAGTTGAATACTACTGGTAGCACTAGCAATGGTAATGGCAGTAGTAATAGTAGCAGTACGAGTACATTGACGAGTAGCCAGATTGCGCTTGGCTTGCCCCCCGGGTCAATTGACCAGGAATTCAGCGCCGACTTCACAGGCACGGGTTTCACCGAGCTGTTACTCTATAATCGCCAGCAAGGCCGCCTGGATATCATCACTTTTTCTGACAAGTTCCAGCAGAAGCAGATCCTACCGCATTTCGCGCATTACGCTGGGCAAAACCGGGCAGTGTATCTTCCTCAGTTCCCGCAACGTATGAGTTTGAGTGATGCAAACACGCCGGTCAATGGTTGGGGTTCGTCTTTAGATGTTCATATTGGAGATTTCACTGGCAGTGGACGCTCTGAGATCCTGCTCTATGATCGTGTGACTGGCGAAATACAGTTGATTAGCCTGACTCCACAGCTTAAGATTCAGAAGCATATCACGCTCCCAGGTTGGGGGCCAGGTTGGGAACTCTATGTTGGCCAGTATGATGGACATCGCAGCAGTGTCTTCATGTACAACCGTTCTGCTTATCTGAATCCAATCATACCATCAACAGGTCCAACATCCAACCCAACGTCGCCGGCAGGCCCAGCGCCAACCCCAACACTACAGCCTGGCCCAAAGGCCAAGCCGAGTCCAACTCCCAAGCCAAGCCCGAGTCCGACACCGAGTCCCAGTCCTAGCCCGAAAGCAAGCCCAACACCAAGCCCGAGTCCGAGTCCGGCGCCAAGTCCAACACCGAGTCCGACGCCGAGTCCCAGTCCTAGCCCAACGCCGAGTCCGAGTCCTAGCCCGACGCCAAGCCCAACGCCAAGCCCAACACCGAGTCCGGCAGCAAGCCCGACGCCGAGTCCCAGTCCCAGCCCAACGCCGAGTCCGACACCGAGTCCCAGTCCTAGCCCGGCGCCAAGTCCAAGCCCAACGCCGAGTCCGACGCCAAGCCCGAGTCCCAGTCCGACACCAAGCCCAACACCGAGTCCGACATCGAGTCCGAAGCCGAGTCCGACACCGAGTCCAAGCCCAACACCGAGTCCGGCAGCAAGCCCGACGCCGAGTCCAAGCCCGACATCGAGTCCGAAGCCGGGTCCGACACCAAGCCCGAGTCCTAGCCGAACACCGAATCCGAAGCCGAGTCCAACATCGAGTTCGACACCCAGCCCGACATCGAATCCGGGTCCAAATCCGACACCAAGCTCAACATCGACCGGGGAAACAGGCGCGAATTCGGGTATAGAGCATGCGACTAACGCGGTCCCAAAACCGGGGGAGGACCTGAGTGGCAGCGTACTACAGGATTGGGAGACGCAGGGACGCATGCCAAATATCCTGGTGTTCGATTTCAAAAAAGACTTTAGCATTGACCAGGAGCAGCAGTACACGCTCTGGCATGATTCCTGGGAAGTGTATGTCAGTCGCTTCGTCAATCCCCACCAGGATGGCATCTTTCTCTATGATCGTACCTCCGGCGAGGCGCGCATTATGGATTTTGATAGCAAATTGGTTGTCTCGCACTATCAGCAGGTACACAACCTGGTGGGGAACTGGGAAATCCATAGCGGGGATTTTAACGGCTCCGGCCGCGCGCAGTTGCTGCTGTATGATCCTGATAGTGGGGATGTGCAGTTCCTGGTTTTTGGCTCAGGCCTCTCACCTGTGGATCAGAAGAGTGTATCCGGGTGGAAATCTGGTCTTGTCCTCTATGTTGGTCACTTTGGCCTGCGCTCGCTAAGTGTTATGTTGTACGACCCACAAGCAGGCCAGAGTACGTTTATAGCCTTTAACTCATCGCTTGCAGTGACACATCAATATACCATTACGAGTTGGGATCAGAATTCGCAGGTACTCGTAGGCGCCTTCCTCGATCGCTCTCGCTGCCTGGCCAGTAATACCTGCGTTACGGGCGACGACATCCTGGTGCTCAATCGCCACACGGGCCAGGTACAGCAGTATATCTTCTCCTTCAGCAATAACTTCAAAGTGTTCGACAATCGAACGCAATCGTTTTTGCGTGATGGCACAGCCTCAACTGCCTACATGAGAACGGTAGATCCAAGCTCCATTAGCCTCGTGACAACCCTTGATACGGGCATCCACAACGAGGAACTGTACTAACCGGCACAAACGATAGCTAGTAGCCGTCTTGCGCGCTCACGATAGAGTGATATAATGGCAACTACAGTAAGGCCCGAGAAAACCATTATCAATGCAGCACGAGCGGTAAATAAGCTTCAATGTTGTTGTCACGCGAAGAAGGAATTGCATGAGTCAAGAACCAATCAAACAACTTCGTACATGGATAGCTGAACAAGAGCTGGATGCTTTTCTTGTCACACAACCCCAGAATCGTTCGTATTTGAGCGGGTGGCTCAATGATGATATAGAGGGCGCTGGTATGCTCCTGGTGGGACAGCAAGAGCAAGTATTGCTGACCAATCCACTGTATAAAGAGGCAGCTGAGAACGAGGCTGCCGGCTGGCAGGTGATCGTCGTTGAAGGGCGAGAATATGCCCCTGCTATCGCTGAACTGGCTAAGGAGCATGATTTTCAAAAAATCGGCGTCGAATCTTCGGCCATCACCTATGCAGACTTTGAGAAGATTAGTAATGCCGGTAAAGAAATCTACACTCTCCAGCCGTTCGAGAACAGCTTTGTAAATGAGTTGCGCCAGGTGAAGCGCTCTCATGAGTTGGAGTTACTCAGGCGAGCTATTGCCATTACCGATGAGACGTTTGCTCATATCTGCGATTGGATACAACCCGGTATGACCGAAAAAGAAGTGCAGTGGGAAATATCACGCTCTATGATAATGCTGGGTGCTGACGGTCCGGCCTTTGAAACCATTGTCGCTTCCGGCCCGCATAGCTCGATGCCCCATGCCCATGCAGACCAGCGCCGTATCCAGCGCGGCGAGTTGATCACCATTGACATGGGTGCTCGCTATAAGGGCTATTGCGCGGATATGACACGCACTATTTGCCTGGGTGAGCCTGCTGATCCCCGCGCACTTGAAATCTATCATGCTGTGCTTAATGCCATGAAGACGTGTGAATCCGGCATACACGCAGGTATCACGGGCAAAGATGCTGACGCTTTAGCGCGTGATGCACTGGAGGACCTGGCGGAATACTATGTTCATAGCACAGGTCATGGTGTAGGCTTGCAGGTCCATGAGGGGCCTCTGTTGTCGCAACGAGCGCCTGAAGATATGCAGCTGCCTGCTGGCGCTGTTGTCACAGTCGAACCGGGAGTCTACATCCCAGGCTGGGGCGGTGTGCGTATCGAAGATTGCGTCCTGGTAACAGGAAAAGGTGTCGAGGTGTTAACACAATCGCCAACCAGGCTGGTGATTGCGCGATAGCTGAAAGGGGGGTGTTGAAATGATATCTACGAGTGATTTGAGAAAAGGTGTCCCCATCGAATTTGAAGGGCAGCCCTGTAGCATTCTTGACTGGCAGCATGTTAAAATAGGACGTGGTGGCGCGATAGTGCGTATGAAACTGCGTAATTTGCGTACCGGCGCTACATTTGATCGCACCTTTGATGCGGGTGAAAAATTCAAGCGCCTCTACCCGGACCGTATCACTGTTATCTACCAGTATCAAGACGGCGACCAGTACCATTTCATGGATACCAGTACTTACGACGATATCGTGTTGACCAGCGAACAGCTTGGCGACGCCAAAAATTACCTGGTCGACAACCTGGAGCTTGACCTCGTTCTCTTAGATGGGGAGCCGCTTTCCGTTGAGCCTCCCGAGAAAGTCGTTGTGCGTGTCGTATATACGGAGCCAGGTTTCAAGGGTGATACTGCCACGGGTGGTACGAAACCCGCAACTACCGAAACAGGCCTGGTTGTACAGGTGCCCCTCTTCATCTCAACAGGTGATATGATTCGCGTCAATACAACGACAGGAGCATATGTAGAACGCGCGTAGGGGCCAGGCTTGCCTGGCCCACATCCTTGTATTTGGAGAATTGTAATGGATGGAAGCAGATTCCACTCCTCTAAGGAAGCTGGTGAACAATCTCAGGATTCCGCCAGCGTCATCAGTATTGAGCAGTTACAGCACCTCGTGTGCCTGCTCGACAACAGCGATGTTTCCGAACTGGAGTTGAGACGTGCTGGTGAGGGAACACGTCTTGTACTGCGCAAAGTAAAAGCGCCCGAAAGCGGCTATCAGCCCGCCTCGTATGTGCCTTCTGCTATCAGCAGCACTGATAGCGTTGCTCCTGAGGCGGCGGCCAAAGAAACAGAACACAAAGTTCTTGCGCCCTTTGTTGGTACTTTCCATGTATGGGCCAAGCCCAGGGGCGGAGCCTTAGTTGCGATGGGTGATCGTGTCAAGGCTGGTCAACTGGTGGGAACCATCGAGTCGCTCAACGTGCTCAACGAGGTTGAGACAGCGGTGGCTGGTCGAGTGGTTGAGATATTTGTCCAGGACGGGCAACCTGTAGAATATGGACAGGTGCTCATGACGATCGATAGCTCAGCGGGGGGATAGATGCTATTTTTAGATACGCCATCGATCTTAAGCGTTTCGCAGGTGTCACGCTATCTGAAAGAACTCCTGGAGACGGACGAGGTATTGCAAGATGTATGGGTGCGGGGCGAAATCTCTGGATGTAAAATGTACCCCTCCGGTCATTGCTATTTCACACTCAAAGACGCCGAAGCACAACTACCCTGCGTCTTCTTCAAAAATGCTCGTGTGCGTTCGGCGGCTCCAGAACTGCGCGATGGCATGGCAATTGCCGCGAATGGCCGCATTTCATTGTATGAACGCGATGGAAAGCTGCAACTCTATGTTGAAGATGTAGAACTGATCGGGGAGGGAGCCTTATTTCTGCGCTTTGAGCAACTCAAAGCACGCTTAGCCGCCGAAGGGCTTTTCGATGCCTCGCGCAAACGCCCTATCCCTCCCTCTCCCTCGGTAATCGGTATTGTAACCTCTCCACAGGCTGCGGCGCTGCGCGATATGTTGCGTGTGCTCCGCACACGTTATCCACTGGCGCGTGTCATCCTCTCGCCGGCGCTCGTGCAGGGCGCAGAAGCTCCGGCAGCCATTGCCGAAGCCCTTGATTTACTCAATGAGCATGGAGAGGCCGAGGTCGTGATTCTTGGACGCGGCGGCGGTTCGATTGAAGAGCTATGGGCTTTTAATGAAGAGGTAGTTGCGCGTGCCATAGCGCGTTCGCGTATTCCGGTCATCAGCGGTGTTGGTCATGAAACGGACTTCACCATTGCCGATTTTGTTGCAGATTATCGCGCCTCGACACCAACTGCTGCCGCTGCGGCTGCCGTCCCTGATATTGCCGAATGGCGTGTTCATGTGCTGGAACTCGAGCAGCAGTTAACAGAGTTTATGGAGGCGTTTCTAGGCGTTCAGCGTGAGCAGTTGGAGAGAACCAAGCGTGAATTACTGCGCCTCGACCCCCGATATCAGCTCGAGAGACTTCAACAGCGGCTCGACGATACCTCTGCGCTATTGCAGGCGCGCATGCAGCATATCCTTTCACTGCGTGGCGAGCGCCTGCGAGGTCTAGCGCTGCGCTTGCACTCGCTCAGCCCCTCGCTCACGATTGCTCGCGGCTATGCGATTGTGCGCCGGGATGCCGATCAAACCGTTATCACCAGCGAACAGCAGGTGCGACCGGACGATGAACTGACGATACAGGTAACGAACGGGCATATCCACGCTATAGTTCGTCAATAGTATACGAAAAGGTGAAGTATGGAAACCTTATCTTTTGAGGAAGCCTTCGCTCAACTTGAGGCCGCGGTAGCAGCGTTGCAGGATGGACAGATGCCTCTTGAGCGTGCACTGCACTATTATGAAGAGGGCATGAAATTGGCGCAGCACTGTAGCGACCTGCTCGAGAAGGCGGAACTGCGTGTGCAGCAACTGCGAGTTACTGTGGATGGTGCGCCCGCGCTAGAGCCTTTTGAATGAAAACCCACGCGACCCAAAATGAAGGCCATCTTTCGTTGAAAATTCCTGGAATTATGGTATACTATCGCACAAGGTAGAGTTGCCAGCTCTGCTCCCTCTGCTCAGGTCATTCGCTAGTGAAACTCAAGGAGGTAGTCTATACAGTAAAACAGGTAATTATCCACACGCAACCTCGTGCTGACCTCGTGTATTCATTGTATTTATCACACTCAGCAGGTGCACCGTTCGACTCATCACCGCGTTGAATCATACGCCACAAGATCAAATGGCGTAAAGGAGGACATCTTTCATGGCTTCAACAAGTATCCGCGAAGTCACAACCTCGGCGACTCTTGAGGAGAAAAAGAAGCTCCGCAAAGAGTTCAACTACTTCGATATGATTTTCTACACCCTCTCTGCGCTTATCGGCCTCGATACACTTGGCGCCTTTGCCGCAAACGGGGAGCAAGCCCTCACCTGGATGGTTATTGCTGCTGTAGCGTTTCTGTTGCCCTACGGGCTGCTCACCGCAGAAGTCGGCAGCACCTTCACCCAGGAAGGGGGTATGTACGAGTGGTGCAAATTGGCAGGAGGGCGCTTCTTCGCCGCCATAGGTGCCATGCTGTACTGGATTTCCAATCCACTCTGGGTAGGTGGTTCGTTGTCGGTAGCGGCTATTGCTGCCATCAAGCTCTTCTGGTTTGGCAGCTTGACTTACAAGTTTGGCGGAAGTAGTGGGATCGATGCCGTTGTCGAAATGGCCATCGCCCTGGTCTTCATCTGGGGAACCACCTGGTGCGCCATCATGTCCCTGAAATTTGGCAAATGGCTCTCCGTCTTTGGCTCCTATATCAAACTGGCTCTCCTCGCTTTATTCGTGGTTCTCGCATTGGTCTTCATTATTAGTGGCAAGTCCAACGGCGCGAACCTCAACCCTGCCAACCTGGTTCCCTCCAACTTTAGCTTGATTGTGAGTGTTATTCTGCCTATCATCATTTTCCAGTTTGTAGGCTTTGAATTGCAAAATGGTGCCGGGGAAGAGATGCACAACCCGCAGCGTGATGTGCCGCGCGCGATCATTCGTTCAGGCATTATAACAGTCGTTGCGTATGGCGCTTTTCTCGTTTTCATCCTGCTTGCCCTCCCCAAGAGTCAACTCACCAATGTAGGCGGCTTCGACAGCGCCTATCAGAGTGTTAGCACTGTGCTAGGGCCTGTTGCCACTCCCCTTGGCTGGCTTGTCGGGCTGGCTATTGTGCTTGCCGTGGCTTCCAGTGGTGGAACCTGGATCATCGGTGCAGACCGTACGTACGCAATTTCCTCGCTCGATCGCACTGCTCCCAGGTTTTTGGGGCGTTTCAGTGGCAGATATGGTACCCCCATCGCTGTCAATACCATGACTGGTATCGTCGCAACCATAACAATGGCAGCGGCGATTTCGATCACAGAGTTTGCCACCTCTGGAGGGAATCTTGCGGCGCTCTTCGCTGTGGTGATCGGCTTCACCATCTCGACGACGACTCTTTCGTACCTGTTCATCTTCCCTTCATACCTGATCCTGCGCTACAAATATCCCAATGTGCATCGTCCCTATAGGGTGCCGGGCGGTATGGTAGGGGCGTGGATTGTAACGCTGTTCCCGCTCGCGTTTGCAGCGATTGGCAGCTACTTTATTCTTATTCCAGCTACGATCTATGTCGCTGGCATTGATAAAACGACGTACATTGTGACCCAGTTTGTGGCTTTAGGTGTCATTTTCCTGCTGGCCGCCGTCTTCTACGTCTGGGGGCACCTGGAGAAGCGCAACCAGGACGTGGTGGTCGAGTTGAACCTTGAGACCATGTCAGAGGTGGCTGTTAGCGCTGGCGGTGAATAGCAAATACATTGCATGGATTAGTGGGTGACCCTCGCTAGGGCAAGGGCCCAGGCGAGGCCAATCCACCGGAACAACCGCAAGGGTCGTCCTGCCAGTAACGTGAGAACGTTATAGTAGGGGCGACCCTTGCGGTCGCCCTGGAAGCCACGCACCGCATAGTTCGGCGTTCCTTCACTTGGGGCGATCCTTGCGGTCGCCCTGTCCGGTCATTCTGCCTGGCTACAGAGCATGGTCGCGATTGTCAACGGCATAGATCTGACCTTGCGGTCGCTCCGCTTGGTCCTAAGGGTGAGTTTTTATGCCTTCAGCCAGAGGAAAAGCGTTTCCTTTCTTTCCAGTGTTATTGGCCTTTGCTGCTGCAGGCGGTCTGGCAGCGCTGGCAGTGCGCTTCTATCGTCGTCCCTGGGAAACTGTCCTCGCTGTGATTCGCGGGGGCTTGTTGCTGGCCGGTATACGTGAGGAAGCGTGTAATCTGGACGGTGTAGCCATGCACTATTATTGTGCCGGGCGGCGTGGCACGCCGATTGTGCTGATTCATGGCCTTGGCAGTTCCGCCGAGACCTGGGCCGCGCTGATACCGCTGTTGAGCAGGGAATACCTGGTGTACGCACCTGATATGCCAGGTTTTGGCAAAACGCCCCTGGCTCCGGAGGGAGCCACTATCGGCACGCATGTCCTCTACCTGCAACGCTTTCTCGATGCGCTCGGCTACCCGCGTGTGACGCTCGTTGGCAATTCAATGGGCGGTTGGATTGCCACGCGCTTCGCGCTGGAACACCCCGAACGTGTCGAGCGCCTCTTTCTGCTCAACAGCGCAGGCTTGAGACGCGAGGGTATGCACAGTCCGTATGCCGTGGATCGTGCCGCAGCGCGGCGTACGCTTGAGTATACCCTGGGATTTTCATTGCCGGTCCCTAAATTTATGCTGGATGCCGCTGTGCGCGAATCGCAAATTCCGGCTTATACTGGTTTCATGCGCAACTATGACCCACGCGAAGAGCTGGATGAAGTGTTAGCGGATGTGCGGGTCCCTACAACCATCATCTGGGGAGAACGGGACGGCTTGCTCCCCATCATGTGCGCCCATGATTTACAGAGCGGCATTGCCAACTCTGAACTGGTGCTTTTGCCGCGTGTTGGGCATATGCCCCAGGTACAGGCCCCGCTAAAGGTAGCGCGTCTCATTATGGAGGCCACCTCATAAGCATGTATCATCCGTTTTGATCACCGATACAAGCGATACAAACGACACAAATGACACAAGTGACACAAAATCCTGAATGTCCCTCGTTGGCTTTCGTTCTGTAACTCTATCTCCCAACGACCTGGCGCAACTCACTCACCACCTGCTCCAGTTGTGAAGATGCATCAGAGGCGGAGATTGCGCCATCAGCGAGTTGCTCATTGACCTGGTTCGTCACCTTGATAGCGGTTGCCAGCTTCTGGTTACTGGCGGTTTGATAATGCGCCGCTTTTTCGATATACTGCGCTGCGACGATCATTTGAACTACTACCTGTCGCATTGACTCTACATTATGATAGTTCCAGTCCCGTATCAGACCCTGGCCTATTTCAGAGAGCCGGCGCGCGGCGATACTTGTCGCGTTGGTATAGTATTGCACCGATTGCAGGCCCACTTGCGAAGAATCCACAACCCATGTCTGCTCAGACGCTGCGCTTTCTTGTTTCGTCGCCAGCTTGTTCAGCGCCTCGCTATTGCTGCGCAGTCGCTCAACTGAACGCAGTATAGGTCGCGTGATGTATCGCCCCACAATGAGACCGATGATAGCAGCCAGCAGCAGTACTATAAACGCGATGATGATTGTGTCGGACAACTGCTGGTTGACGACTGCTGTCACTGTACTCACAGGACTGAGCACGAAGTATGTCCAGGGAACCATTGTGGAGGCACGCTGCGCTACTTGATACATCCCGGTTTGGCCACCAGGCGTCATCTGGAACGTTGTTGGTAGATGATTACCCTGCCCTATACCGGAGATCGTACTGTCTGCCAGCACGGGTACCTGACCGGTCGTGCCATAGCGTGCTTCGCTCGAAATAGCCTGCTGAACCTGGGACGCGAGTGGAGCAACAGCGGTGAACCGGCGTGATGGATCGGTATCGGCAATTCTTACACCATTCTGATCAAGAATGAAAGCGTAGCTCCCACTCCCATTAGCCTCCTGGTCGGTACTGACGACGTTCCAGATGAAATCAATATTCAGTGTCGCGCGTATGAAGCCCAGGTAGGTAGGCGTGGGTGTTGTTGTCGTGACAATTGGAGAAAAAATATCGACGAACGCTTTTTGCGTTTTGGGATTGTAGTAAACGGGCGTAATAAAGGTCTTGCCGGATTTTACTTCCTGTACGTCGCCAGGCGGCACCAGATATTGCCCGCGCGGCGCCGGTGGTGACGTGGTCGGGTAGTACAGCCGTACCTGACCCTGTGGATCAAAGAGCGCCCATATCGCATAGTGTTTGTCACGAAGGATGCCGGCGGCAAGTGCGTAGCCAGCATGAACCGTCAGGTCCTGGGTCGCAAGTTGGGAGGGAGTAGCCATAAATGCTACCAGGGAGGGAATCTGCGTCAACGTTTTCGCGTCGAGTAGCCGTTCATTCAGGTAGGTATCAATCAGCTGTACGCGCGACTTAACGTCGGTCTGCATTGCGGCGTTGGCCTGAGTAACCAGGGCCGGGCGTGAACGCAATTCGCTGCCGGCGACAGTGATCAATAGCGGCACGATTGCAGCGAGCATCAGCAGTAGCGAAATGCGCAAAGATAAGAGAAGCCTGCGCCTGTAACGGGGCCTCAACTGCTTTTGTGACATGGTAAATAACTCTCCTTCGCTAGTCCGTCTAACTAGATTTGCCCGATGACACCAGCAACTTCCAAATCGCGTAATAACGCGTATACTTCTCCCTCTCCACGTCCCGTCAGGCGTACTAATTCTGCTTTGGTGCGGTGTCCATCAATTAACAAAAACAGCTGTCTATGAGCACGAGAAAGGCCCCTGCGCTCGATCCAGACCAGGGCCTCATCGTAAGGAAGTACCGGGTAGGGAAGCCCACCTTCAGCCGGATGTGAACTCGCCCCGTCCATACCTGACCTTCCCGCTGTGATTGGACCCACCGGCTTGTGATTAGCCGGTGCCCGCGCGCGCAGCGTGGGGTCTGTAGAAAAGCCTCGAAGTGTTGGCGCTTCACCAGGTATAGCGGTCAGTGGCTGGGTAGTTTGTGTTGCGGCTGACGGAGTAAATGCGAATCGACAAGCGCCCCAGGTCTTGAGTACGCTGAAAGCGGAAAAACCAGTGTATTGACCAGCGCTTGCCTGGGTAACCTGTCCTTTAACGAAAATAATCATGCCCTGTTCAAGCATAGTGCCTGCATTTCGCTCAGCCGTCAATATACCCGTCTTGCGGCCAAGTTGAATGACCTCAATCACATTGGCGAGCCGATCCGTTGAGGTTGCAGGCTGCTGTGGCATGTACGTGATGCTCCAATGTGTGAAACTAGTGATAAGAAGTTCCTTTGTTTGAGTACCTGAACTGCATTTTTAGTTATTTGTACTGCCCTGTTAGACCATTTGTAGACACGAGCGGTCATGAGCTACTCAAGCATAACACATGAGAGACAATCTGACAAAATCGCAACAGTCAATAGGATATCTGACTCATCTTATTTCAACGTATTTCAGAGCTTTCTTGTGGCCTCGACAAACTTCAATTGGTAGTACTTTTTGGAAATACAAGATACTACCTCTTCCGAGAAGAGGGATGTGGATCGCAACATATATAATCAAGTAAGCCATTTCTCCTACTTGCTCGACTTCCAGATGCCACATGCGCTACTATAGAAAAGTTGAAATATTCAAAACATCAGGCTCTTCTCAAGATGCCTTGTGCGCTTAAGCTCCACATGATATACTGCTTGAGCGTCGAGGATTGCTAGTTATAGGAAGCAGGGAGCTATTGTCGATGGAGTCTCGAAAGCCCTCTCAATCACCTGGTTCGAATCCAGGTATGGGAGAACAGGCTGATAGCACACCACAAATGGAGCTTCTCTCGATTAACGACCTGGCTCGTTGCTGCTCCGAAGAGACCAACAAGTTTCTTAAGCAAAGCGTATCGAATGATCGTTACTGCTTAGAACTGTTTCGTCGTGCCATTGTCAGGCGTGATGACGATGCCTGGGTTTGCATCTACCAGCAGTATGCCCCACTCGTGCTTACCTGGGTCAACCAGCATCAGAGCGCGGTGCCTTTACTGGGGCAAGATGGAAGTGCCCCGCTTGTCAATGCCGCCTTTGCGAAGTTCTCGCAAGCGCTCACTCCTGCCAAAATGGATAATTTTAACTCGCTGGCCGCTGTTTTAAAGTATCTGAAGATGTGCGTCCACAGCGTGATAGCTGACGAGGTGCGTTCACGCCAGGCGCGCCAGTATGAAGAGGCCCTGGAATCAATAGAGCATGAACCAGCTTCGGATGATCCTGCCGATGATGTCGTGTCCAACATCTCAGCACAAGGCTTGTGGCAAGTCATTCAAGAGGAACTAAACGGCGAAGATGAACGCGTATTGATCTATCTGGCGTACATTCATGGCATGAAACCGAGTGAGATTAGCAGCCAGCATAGCCGGCTCTTTCCCTCGGTTGAAGACGTATACCGCATTAAACGTAACGTATTAGAGCGGCTACGACGCAATCGTCGACTACAAATGCTGTTCAAACATCAATATTCGTAATGTCTCGTAAGCTTGAAACATTTGTCTGTCTCAAAAAGACAAATGCAAAAATACTGACTCTGTTCGTTTATTCAGGTGAAAAGGACAAAAAAAGCCTGCTGAGAAACGTGCAGCTTACCGGCGAAAAGGGGAGGGACGCCTGTATACTGCCAGGTACTTTACTCAGCGGGGGGTGGCACTTGCGTTGCATCGCAAGCGAGGTATTCAGCCAGGGCCACCCAGCCAATATCCTATGTTTAAAGGAAATGCTGATGGAGTGTAGTGAACCAGGGATCATTCGCGATGAAGAACTGCTTGCCTATCTGGCGGGGGAGAGGGTACGGCCAGTCGTTCAGCAGCATCTTTCACGGTGCCAGCGCTGCTCGTCATTGTTAGCAGACTATCGTCGAATGGAACTCTCGCTTACCAGTAAACTCTACCGGTGGGATTGCCCACCCAATCAAATACTCGGCGAATACCAGCTAGGGTTGCTCAGCAACGATCTTGCTACGGCCATCAATGTGCACCTGGATACCTGCGTGCTCTGTGCCGCAGAGGTGGCAACGCTCGTGGAATTTCTGGCTGATGACCCTGTGCTCGTTGAGCGTGTATCAGTTCAGCCCTCCTCCCTGAATAATCATCGTCCTGCCCCGCAGGAAGTGAAACGGCTTGCGGATCGCCTGCATGATCGGCCGGGTATCCAGATTCGGCGCATCATTGCCAGCTTGCTGCCTCCACAGCCTCGTTTTGCTTATCAGCGTAACCTGGTAGGCTCTGGAGTCTGGCCTCGTCGTTATACTGCTGAGGATTTCAGTATCTCCATACAGATCGAGCGGGGTACAAGCCGTAGAGACGCTTTGCAATTGATCGGTTTTGTCACCCGCAAGGGATCATCCTTAGAAGCGCTTCAGGGGATACCGGTGGTCCTTTCGTCACCGGTAAGCGCTGCGCATACACAGAGTATCGATGAACTTGGTAACTTCATCTTCTCATCGATTTCTCCTGCGACCTATACGCTGGAGTTACAGCTCCCTGAAAGTACAATTGTGATTGAACAACTGCCGGTTGCTCTACAGGATTGATCCTGTGGTTCTATCCTGTAGAACGTACAGGGTGTGTCAGAGTAACTCATTGTGTTTCAAGATGTTTCAGGAATGCACCAGGCGGGGCTTTCGATTGAAGCTGGCGAAACGAAACAACCTGGGTCCCATATCCATGACCCAGGTTGTTTCGTTTCGCCAGGATTCTAAAAGTCAACTTTCCATGACTCTTTGCAACCGCTATTCGGGATACTTCCAATATGCGCGATTCTGCGTTACAATCACTGTGAACTATACGATGTTCAAAACGTCTAAAATTGTAGATCTTACGCCTGTGCTTTCTTTCAGGTCGGAAACAGTATTCGCATGACGCCTCAACAACTGGTAGCTACCCTTTTAGAGATGGATGAGAAGCAGGGGCAGCGATTGCTACAAACATACCTTCCCACGTTCGATGATGTCTCCATTAACCTGCTGGTCAAATTGATGAAGCGCGAAGCCGATAACCAATGGGCCGGAGAATCGAAGATGTCGTTTATCCTGGCTGGGCACCTGCTCTTTATTGGTGAGACCATCAAGAGCAAGTATGCACATGCGCTGGGTTTGATGACGCGTGGGGATGCATTACGCCGTATCGACCGTTACCAGGAAGCGCTGCCGTTTTTAGATGCTGCCGGTGAGGAATTTCTGGAGATTGACGACGAGGTTGGCTGGGCACGTACACGAATCGGGCGTGTCAGCGCCTGCATGCAGCTAAACCGTACTTCCGAGGCGCTGCGCGATGCCGCTGCTGCTCGTGAAATCTTCATGCGCTATGCAAATCACCTGCGTGCAGGGCAGATTGATGTCAATGCCGCAATGATCAACTACGAACTGGGCCAGTATGACCAGGCGCTGCGGCTCTTCGACCGCGCTATTGAAACGTATGGCTTGCTGGGCGAAGGGGTTGATCTGTATATCGCCCGTGCCAAGGGCAACAAGGCTATCACTCTTGCAGCTATGGGCAAGTTCCGCGAGGCAGTAGCTTTACACGAACAGGCCCGCGCCACCTTTGCCGGCCAACAGGGGCAAGAGGTCGCCGTCGCGCGCGAGGAATTGAACATCGCCGCGATTTACGCAGCACAGGGGCACTTCAGCCAGGCCCTGCTGCTCTTCAATCGCAGTCGTGCCATCTTTCAAAGCCACGGCCTGCACTATCAAGCGGCAGAGGTTGCCCAGCAGACGTGTCTTTGTCTGCTGCGTCTCAATCGTACACGTGAAGCCTATGAGCTTGCCGGTGAGACGATCACCTATTTCCGTCAACCGCCGGTACACCGGGATAGCCTGGCACATTCGCTCATGTACCAGGCCGAAGCTGCCATGCTCGAGGGAGAGTATCGTGATGCCGACGAGAAGCTGCAGGAGGCCAGTATTCATCTGGAAGAGATCGGTTTCATGGGCCTTGCAGCCCTTGTGCGGCTGCAACAAGCCGAGCTGTACTTCGCAGATGGGGATTTAGATGCCAGCTTGCGCGAAGCTCGTCATGTCGCCGATGCCTTTGCTGAACAGGAAGCGCTGCCGCGACTGGCGCAAGCAGCGCTGCTGCAGGCGCGTATTCATGCAAATCTTGGAGATACGGCGAGCGCGCAATATCTCTGCCAGCAGGCGCTCGATATTGCGCAGGGTCAAGACTTGCTCGACCTCAAATATCGCTGTGATTACCTGCTCGGTCAGATTGCCGAGCATCACGGAGACCTGGAAGCAGCTGCATACTACTATGATCGTGCCGTCAAGGGGATCGACGATGTGCAGGGTCATCTTGTCATGGATGAACGCAGCAGTTTCCTGGAAGACAAAGGCGCTATCTACCAGCGAGCCGTGATCCTGGCGCTGAAGCGTGGCAATACCGACCAGGCGCTGGTCTATGTGGAAAAAGCCAAGTCACGCGTACTAGGCGATTACCTGCGGAACAATATCGATATTCGTTTGCGGGCCGGCGATCAAGCAGGAGAAGCCATCCTCGAGGACCTGGAGCTACTGCGCGAGGAGCAGGCCTGGTTCAGCAACATCGTGTACGAGGCGGAGAACGAAGCAAACCTGAGTGATACAGCCATCATGCGCATTCGTGCCATGCAGCCTGGCCAGGCGCGGCGGGAGATGCAGCAGCGGGAGCGCAGAATCGAACACTTGCTCGAGCAATTGCAGTTACGCCTGGCTGGTGACCTGGTATCCCGCTCGCGTTCTCAGTGGACGGACAGCATTGTGACATCGCTCCGGTCGAAACTAGACCACACGACATTGATGCTGGAATACTACCTTACCGGGCAAGACCTGTATATTTTCCAGATCACGTGCGATGGCATAGATGTACATGTCGAAAGGGATGCAGTTCCCAGGCTGGAACGCCTGCTCTCACTCTGGCGCGTCAACCTGGACTTAGCTGCGCAAGCGAGTGGAGCTAAGGATCGTGCTCAGGGCTTTGCGGGCTTACAGGAAAATAGCCTCGGGCTGCTGCAGCGCCTGTATGATCTGCTCTTAAGGCCTGTAGCCAGCAAATTGAGTACCTGTGAGCGCCTGACGATCGTTCCCTATGGCATGCTGCATTACCTGCCGTTCCATTGTCTTTTTGATGGAGTGCAGTTTCTCGTTGAGCGCCTGGACGTGTCCTATCTGCCTGCAGCAGCGCTGATGGACATTTGCCGCCAACGTGGACAGCGTATCGAGGCTAACAGGGTGCCTCTGAAGAGATCACTGGTAATGGCTCTTTCTGATAGTGGTCGGCTCGCTTTCGCCGTGCAGGAAGCTCAGGCAGTAGCAAAACAATTAGGTGCTCCCTGCATGCTCAATGAGGCTGCCACCACCACACTTTTGCGACAGGCAGGGCCCGGCAGCCCGATTGTGCATATCGCCGCTCACGGACTATCCCGGCTCGACGCTCCTAACTTCTCATATATCAGGCTTGCCGATCACCAGTTGAGTACCATCGAGGTCTTTAATCTTGATCTCTCCTCCTGTTCTCTTGTGACCTTGAGCGCCTGTGAGACGGGCCGTGCCACCGTAGGGGGCGTTGACGAAGTTATCGGCCTGGGACGCGGTTTCCTTTATGCAGGGGCTGCTTCGCTGTTGCCAACATTATGGAAAGTCGATGACGCCAGTAGCGCGGAATTGATGGAAATGTTCTACCAGGCGTTGTTGAGCGACTATGACAAAGCTGCTGCCCTGGCAGGTGCACAGCGTGCATTTCTGGCACGGGCACGTACTTCCATTCGCCCTTATCGGGTGCATCCTTACTTCTGGGCCGGTTTCCATTTGATCGGCGATCCGGGGCCACTCTAGTCGCTGGCCTGTAAGAAATTTCTGCCTGTAGAAAGAAGCTCATAGATCATGCGTGAGGCTATTGCCAACCCTTTAGCGTACTATGCCAGTCAGAGCTACATAACCGACCCGCGAGCATACGCGAGACTGTTTGAGAACGAGATGCGCCTGCGCGTGCCGCCAGCAATCAAGTGTTACACACAGGCTGGAGTGAGAATAGTTAATCTTGCTGCTGAAGAGGAGTTTTCATGAAACATCTCGTACCGGATTATATCTATACTCCCCAAGGTCTGCAATCCAATATGGTTGTCTCTATCACAGATGACGGGCGTATTGCCTCTATCAAGCCACAGGGGGAAACCAATCTACCACCCTCTGATGTTTCTGTTCTCCCAGGTGTAGCTCTCCTCCCAGGCTTTGTCAACACCCACAGCCACGTCTTTCAGCGCGCATTGCGTGGGCATACCCATCGTCCTCTCTCGAAACAGGATACCTTCTGGACGTGGAGAAGCGCAATGTATGCCGAGGCGCAGCGATTACACCCCGACTTGCTCTATGAGAGAGCCCTGGCTACCTATCGTGAGATGCTGGCGGCTGGCTATACCAGCGTAGGTGAGTTTCACTATGTACATCATCAACCTGGCGGGCGGCCTTATGCTGATCCAAATGCCATGTCTGAAGCGATCATACAGGCGGGGCGTGATGCGGGCATCCGGGTCGTCCTGCTCATGACGGCCTATGCGCAGAGCGGTTTTAATCAACCACCGGAGGAAAGTCAACTCCGCTTCTGCGATTCCTCGGTCGATGCTTACCTCGATCGTGTCGAGGCATTGCGCGTCACGGGTGTACCTATCGGAGTAGCTCCTCATTCTGTGCGTGCAGTACCGGAAGGTTGGTTTCGCGCAATTGCCGGATATAGCAAGGACCACCGTCTCCCGCTGCATGTCCATGCTGACGAACAGATGGCAGAGATCGAGCAATGCTATGCTGTGTACGGCTGTACACCAATCGAGCTGCTTGAGCGTTTCGGCGTATTGGGAGCATTGACGACAATTGTCCATGCTACCCATGCCGATGCCACTGAGGTTGCATTACTCGCGCAGCGCAGTTGTACCGTCTGTGTCTGTCCCACCACGGAGGGCGATCTCGGAGATGGCATCGCTCCCTACGCAGAACTCCTGGCCGTGCACATTCCGCTGGCTATCGGTTCGGACAGCAATACGCGTCTGGACCCTATCGAAGAACTGCGCTGGGCGGAATATTCTGCTCGCATGCGCTACCAGCGGCGGCGTGTGCTGGTCGCTGATGAGCTGGCGTCTCCTGGTCCGCTATTGCTGGATTATGGCACCCGTCGTGGCGCAGCTGCTCTCGGCATAGAGACAGGTGTGATTGCTCCAGGAATGCATGCTGATTTTGTCGCGGTGGATATGCATCATCCATCGCTGGTAGGTTGGACTGCAGCAGATTTTCTGGATGTGTTCTTCTTTGGAACGTCTTCAGAAGTCGTGGTGGGGACGTGGGTACAAGGGAAGAAGGCGTTTTAAGTAAGAGGGAGACTCTATCTTCCTCTTCTTGGCCTCTCCCCTGGCTTCGGTTCCAGCGCAGGAACCTCTTCTATCAAACGCACTGTTTCCGCAATGGCCCGGTCCAGTTGTGGGTCGGCCTTGTTAACGTAGTCCTGCGGTGCGATGTCGACCTCGATGTCAGGATCGGTACCATAGTTCTCAACGTTCCAGCCTACATCCTTAAACCAGATCGCGGCTTCGGGTTGTGTTGTCATTGTGCCATCAACAAGCCTGTAACGGGGGTTGATACCAATCACACCTCCCCAGGTACGCTTGCCAATTAATGGTCCTAACCTCATCAGTTTGAAGGCATGGCTGAACATGTCTCCATCCGATCCTGCATGTTCATCGGTCAAGGTTACCATTGGCCCACGAGGCGATTCCTCTGGATATGGCACAGGCTGACCCCAACGGGGAAAATCGTAGCCGATGCGCCGTCTTGCCAGTTTCTCCAGCAATAGACCGGAGACATGTCCCCCACTATTAAAACGTACATCAATTAACATCCCCGGGTAGTCAAACTCGGCCAGGTAGCTGCGATGAAATTCTGCAAAACCTCTACCGCCCATGTCGGGAATATGAATGTAGCCTACACGGCCTTGGGATTTTTCGTGGACGATGCGGCGGTTATTCTCAACCCATTCTCGATAGCGGGCGGGCTGTTCTTCCGAGAGCGCTTTGACAGTAATCACGCGCGTCTCTTTCGTAGTAGCATCCTCGATAGTGAGCTGCACCTCGTTATCTGCCTGGTTCACCAACAGTTCTTGTGCGCTGCGAGCTGGTCCTACTCTTTGCCCATTGATGGCGCGCACGGCGTCTCCTACACTCACATTTAACCCGGGGCTGGTGAGTGGTGAGGTAGCTTTGCTGTCCCCTGTATCGCCCTGTACGATATGAGCAATACGATAGCGATCATTTTCAGCATCGTAGCTCCAATCTATCCCCAGGAACCCCTGTTGATAATGCGGCCTATAGCGATAATCGCCTCCCCCTTCGTAGGCGTGAGAGGTGCCGAGTTCTCCTTGCAGTTCCCAAAGGAGGTCGGAGAGTTCTGAACGTGAGCTGACCCGTTCGACCAGGGGGGCGTACTGCGCATAGATAGCATCCCAATCGATGCCTGACATATCTTCTACCCAGAACTGCTCGCGCTGCAGGCGCCAGGCTTCGGCAAACATCTGCTTCCATTCTGCGGCGGGCTGAACCGATACTTTCACGCGCTGCAGATCGAGCCAGCCCGTTTCGCGATTTGTGCGATCGCCGTTGTCTCCCTTGGGCGGCTTGTCTCCTGCTTTCAGTACACGTAGGCGCTGGCGCGAGCGATACATCAAGGTCTTGTTGTCGCGCGAGAGATCGAAGTTATTTACACTATCGATGAGATACTCGTACTTGTACGCTTCGAAGTCATAGCTGTCGATGTGGCCCTTCGGTTCGTGATTCTCCCCAATCGAACCTTCGATCGGAAATGATAAAAACAGCGCTTTCCCCTTCATTCCACGCACTGCCGTATACTTACCTTCTGCGACCGGGAACGGCAAGGCCCGTGTTGTAATTCCCTCCAGGTCGATGACCAGAGGTGCCGGTTTTTTCGTGACTTCCTGATTGTTCTCATCCTCTTTCTTAGCCGCATCCTCAGTATCTTGCTCCTGCTTCTCGCCGCCGGTTTCCTCTTTCTCATTTTCTTTTCCCTTCTCTTCGGGAGCCTTAGGCTCGGGGATGAAAGGAGAGCGTAAATCACGCCTTAGCATGATGGCGTAGGGTTTCACGCCGCGCGGGAAACTCAGGTCGAATTGCAGGTTGTCGTACACGGGATTAAAAATACGAGTTCCCAGGAAGTAGAGGTACTTTCCTTCTGGATCGAATGAGGGTGAGAAATCACGTAGTACAGGCTCAGTGACAAAGTGAGTTTCACCACTCTCCAGGTAGCACAACTTGATCGCGGTTTTCTGTGCCGTTGAGGGGAATCCATATGCTAGCCAGTTTCCATCAGGTGACCAGGCCATTCCTTCTATCCGTTCGTAGTCGCTACGGTCAATAACACGAGAGGAACCGGCCTCAAGGTCAACCACAATCAGTTCGTTGCGATGGTTTGTAATGGCAACCACGTCATCGGTGGGCGAGACAGCCATTTCGACGGCTCTGCCGAATTCGATGTCATCAAATGTTCTGGGCGTACCGGCGCCATTGAAGACGGCCAGTCTTTCCTGCCCGGTTGCATCATTGACCGCTACTAAACGTTTGCCGTCGTTGAGCCATTGCAGGAGGCGATAGCGCACACCGTCGGGTTCACCGTGTTGCAGCACGGGTCCCTCCCAGTTGCCCAGCGTAAAAGCCTTGCCGCGTGTTGTGAGGGCTGCAGCATAGCCCTGGGGATGTAGAGCGTAGCTATCGAGGTAGCCACCGGCGAAAACAAATTTTCGGTTGCGCTGTGTACGGATGCTTGGCAACGTTACATCGAGGCGGCACACTTTTTCAAGAGAGGGATCGAACAAGTACAGGTCAGCGCCTGCATGATAGGTCAGGCGCTGTTCATCACTCGACAGATTGCGCGCGTAGAAGTCTTTGTGATCTGTATGGCGGCGAATATCCTCGCCAAGAGGTGTGCAGGAATAGATATTCCCCACCCCCTCGTGGTCGGAGATGAAGTAGATGCGCTCGCCCACCCAGCAGGGATTGGCAATATTTCCATCGAGTTGGAGTAAACGTTGGAATATGCCACTGCCATCAATGTCGCACCATAAATGTCCTACTGTGCCGCCCCGGTAGCGTTTCCAACGTGCTGGTTCATTAATGTTGCGGCCTATCAGGACCCCGCCACGTGGCCCATAGGAGATAGCATTTGCCATACCCACGGGAATCTGGCGGGGTTGACCTCCTTGCGGGCTGATTGCATAAATAACATAGTTGCCATAATTGGGTTGGCCTGTATTACTGGCATACAAAATGGCATCACCAGCGGGAGACCAGCAGGCTACGCGGCACGAGGCGGATTCAAAGGTCAGGCGTTGGGCGACGCCGCCGAGCGCAGGCATGATGTAAATTTCGCTTGGGCCTTCTTCGCGGCCCACAAATGCTAGTAGTTCGCCATCTGGCGAAAAATGAGGGTAGAGTACTTCTCCTACGCCCGCTGTCAATCGTTCTGCCCGACCACCCTCACTCGATACAAGCCAGAGATCATCTTCTGAAACGAAAATGATGTGATCCTGATGGATGGTGGGAAAGCGCACATATCCCTGAGATGGCATAGTATCTCCTTATAATATCCCTATGAAGCGTTCGTGTACACTGGGAATATAGGTTATCTAGATAGCATCAGAAATGCTGGTACTGATTTTACGATAACAAATTGCATTGTATCACAAGTTTTACCTGGTTTCTACTGGCTTTTGGAGGTAGTTGGTCCCTACCCTCTTGCCAGGATGCTCAGGTAATGGTACTCTCTGTGTGCAATTCCTTATCATGAACCTACAAGGAGAGATTATCCCTATGACGCAAACGGTGAAAGGGCAAAATAAGGGAACACCGAAGAAACAATATCGACCCGGCCAGCGCCAGCAAGATCGCCTGCAGCGCCAGGCACGCCGCCGGCGCAGGCAGCGTATACTGACGGCTGCAATTGCAGCATTGGCGCTTATCGTTCTATCGGTGGCCGGTATCCTCGAATATCAGCGCTACACCTCTGACCGGGCAGCAGCTCAGCTTGCTAGCGCGCATGCCACTGCTACCCATGTGGCCAGGGTAGATGCGACAGCTACTGCGGCAGCGCTCAATGCTTGCCTTGCCGGATTGGAAACTACCCCCACCCCGACGGCTGGCCCTGCCAAGCCGCCTGCCTTGACCGGTACCCCGGTCACATTGCCCGATGGACTTCAGTACATTGATGTGCAGGTTGGCTGCGGAGCCGCAGCCAAGACGAGCAGCAATGTATCTGTACAATATACAGGCTGGTTCCAGAAGACTGGCAAGAAATTTGATAGTTCGTGGGATCATGGGGCTCAAGCGATCACAATAACGCTTGGCAAGGGGCAGGTAATCAAAGGATTTGAGGAAGGTCTGGTTGGTTTGAAGCAAGGCGGCACACGTATCCTGATCATCCCACCGGCGCTGGCATACGGCGCGGCGGGCCATCCGCCACAGATTCCTGCCAACGCAACATTGATCTTCGAGGTGACTAAGGCTAGCGTTACCGGGTAGCTACTTCGTAGCCCAGAAGCACACACTCATTCAGCAAGGTTGAGTTCGCTTACCATTGCCTGCGCGGTCACCGGGCAGGCAGTGGTCCACTCGACTGAGGCCTGTACTGCTGGTGCCACTTCTGAGCGCGATATAGGGCGAAAACCGAACCGCGGAAAGAAGTTGCCCGCGGTCTCTGTCAAAAGATAGACAATTGCGATCCCTTGGCATTAGCTTCTTTGTTCCAGCAACTCTTGCTCAATTCTTGCTCGTAGCTCATCGCGTACACGACGATATACTGCAAGTTGTTCGGTCTCACTTCCACCGGCCTTCGACGGGTCTTCAAATGACCAGTGGCGACGCATGGCGGCGCCTGGGAAGACAGGACATGCTTCAGCGGCTGTATCACAGACTGTAATCACATAGTCGAGCGTCTCACCCAGGTAGCGATCCAACGTCTTGGATTCCTGCCCGGAGATATCAATACCCAGTTCAGCCATCGCCCGAATGGCTAGTGGACGCACAAAAGTCGCTTCGGTCCCGGCGCTAAAGACCTCGAATCGTTCGCCACCCAGGTGCCGCAGCAATCCCTCAGCCATTTGCGAACGGGCCGAGTTGTGCGTGCAGATAAAAAGGACACGGCGCTTCATAAAGTACCTTTCTCGTTCGTGCTCAACATTAGATATACCACGTCTGCGTCCTTTTGGGCAAATCTCCGTCTACGAGGGTGAAAATAACCACGGCTCGGAAAGGGGTAAGCATTTTATGCCTTTCCTGTGCCGTATAATGTACAATTGAAGTACAACGGTGCGGGCATAGAGCCGAAAAGAGATGAGTGCTTATGGTCACGACTACTGAAAGAGTATGGGAAGAATTTCATGTTGGGCTTAAACATTTTATCCTCAAACGCATTCCAGATGAACTGAGCGCTGAGGATATCTTGCAGGATGTTTTTCTCAAGATACATACCCATATTGATACTGTGAGGGAAGCAGACAAACTTCAAAGCTGGATCTACCAGATAGCACGCAATGCCATTCACGATTATTATCGTATGCATAAGGCCACTCCGGAGCTGCCAGAAATGTCCTATATGCCAGAAGACCGCTTTGATGACGTAGTCAGTGAACTTATTCCCTGTATCCAGGAGATGATAGACGACCTGCCAGTTGATTACCGGCAGGCGCTTATTCTGACAGAATACCAGGGACTTACCCAGAAGGAACTTGCGGAAAGACTCGGCTTATCTCTTTCTGGCGCCAAATCAAGAATTCAGCGTGCCAGGGAGAAACTCAAGATCATGTTATTGAACTGCTGCCATTTTGAGTTTGACCGCCTGGGAAGAATCATCGATTACGTGCCTAACTGTGATTGTTGCTCTTACCCCGCTGCTTACTCAGGCAGCAAATGATTGTGGGAAATCACAGGCTTGCATCCTTTTTGGAAAATCTCCGTCTACCTGCTGTGAAATGAAAAAGGAGGTGCCGTATAGGTTTCTCCGAGAAAGGAAAGGATAAAGACTATGAACACAGTGCCAGATAATGATGAGCAAGTGCGTGAAGCGGTGCGTGAGCGTTATAGACGCACGGCATTGCAGGTATTGGGAGCAGGTGAAACCACTGCGGAAGAATGCTGCGGCGGGAACGGCTGTTGTAGTAATACGGTTGTGTCTTCTACTGGCTCCCAATTACAGGCGAGTTGCTGTGGCGCGGGAGATGGTACCGTCATCTCCAGCGATCTCTACAGCAGTGCAGAACTTGGTGAGTTGCCCCTCACAGCCGCGCTTGCCTCGCTTGGCTGCGGCAATCCCACAGCATTGGCTGAATTGAAGCCAGGCGAGCGAGTACTGGACCTGGGGAGTGGCGGAGGCATAGATGTGCTGCTCTCGGCGCGGCGCGTTGGCCCAACGGGCTTTGTGTATGGCCTGGATATGACTGATTCTATGCTTGAACTGGCTGAACGCAACCGCATTGAGGCAGGGATAGAGAACGTGCGCTTTCTGAAAGGCGTGATAGAAGATATTCCCCTGCCGGCAAACGCTGTTGATGTCGTAATTTCCAACTGCGTTATTAACCTCTCCGCTGATAAGGGAAGAGTGCTCCGCGAGGCCTACCGTGTCCTTGCTCCTGGAGGACGTTTTGCCGTCTCTGATATCGTCTTTCTCGGCCGCTTCCCGCAAGCTATTCGTAGCGACCTGGAGGCATGGGCTGGTTGTATAGCTGGTGCTTTGGAAGAGGAGACCTATCGACAACTGCTGGCTGAGGCGGGTTTTACCCCTATTGAAATCGAAGTCACCCGGCGCTATTCTATTCAGGACGTGGCAGAGAGCGGTGCAGGTAGCTCTATCGCAGCACTGGCAGAAGCTGAACGCGCTGAAGTTGACGGAAAATTTGTCAGTGCGTTTATCCGTGCTCAGAAGCCACTTTAACGTTTGGAGCGCATGGGTGCCTAAGAAAAAACGCGCACATCGCCTTATTTAGGAAGGCAGGTTATAGCGCCAGAGGAGTTTTCCATCGCCCATGCGTAACACGTCTAGCGTTCCATTTAATGGCCGAACCAGAAGGATGCCATTGTCTGCTTCTGGATGCCACTCCAGCAGAGCAGGAGATGCATAGCGCCAGAGAAAATGCCCATCACTTCCTCGCCACGCCTCAATAGAACGGTCATCTGTTCCCAGGTAAAGAACGCCATCGCTGGCTACCGGTAGATAACTGCCCGGCAGCAAAAGGGAGGTGCGGTTGAATTACTATAAGCAAAACCAGTAGACAAAGTAGGAGAGTAAACCCGATAGACGCGGCGCGCAAACGCAGGGAATTACGCATTTTTTGTCTGAACTGCAAAAGCAGTTTGATGGAACCGGCGACGAAACCCTCGACTTTAGGATCGAGGCTGGTAATCTCCGGCTGATCGTCATTCCAATCATCATGCTGCTCAGGATTACTCAATGTTAGTATCTTCCCAAATATGTTTAAAGCGAATGCATAGACATCATACCCCTATTTTGCTCTAGTTGTATAGAGAAAGTACCTGGTTTTAAGGATGTAATAAAAGTAAAACGGGTTTTTGCGTCACCCTTGACTTTTTGGCAATCACTGGGTATACTTCTAGCAATTTGAAATTGGTTTCCAGTTGTTCCACTCTGTGGAAAAGGTGTCGTATTCACATGTCTCTCAGGCACAGGGCACAGCTACTAAAAATGCTCAAGCGGCGAAAGTGCCGCCTATTCCATCCCATTGATGGACCCGGTGTCGTTTTACTGAAGAATCTTTCTTCCTCATCTCATCGATTCAGAGGTGAGGAATTTTTTTGACCTGTTTGGTCTCCGGCCGGGCTTGACAACGGTGTCAAACACGGTGTCTCGTTAGAAACTCAGCAATACAGGCCTTATTGTTGAGAGAAGCGGGGAGAAATGGACGACCAGTCAACATGTTGTCATTACTATATCTGTAGGCGTGCTGATTCGCCTCAGTGAGAGGGAAAGGATTACTTTACTTATGAGCGCAATGAAACTTACAACTTCAGAAGAGAACGCGAATGAATTACTGGACATGAGCCAGCTGCGCAATCGGCATATGCTGGTACGCTTGCCACACATGGCGTCCTTGATTCGCCTGCGTGGGTCGTTGCTAAAAGCGATTCGCAATTTTATGGAGTCTGAGGACTTTGTAGAGGTAACGACGCCTACTATCACGAGCCTCACGGGTGCTTGTGAGGACTTTTCGACGCTGTTCTCTTTTGACTACTTCGGCAACAAAGCCTTCTTGACCCAGACTGCCCAGTTGCACTTGGAGCCACTGGTTCACAGCCAGACCCTGCGTCGTGTCTACTCTATAAATCATAGCTACCGGGCTGAGCCGCGCGCCGACCATCGCCATCTCACCGAGTTTGTACTGGTTGAGCCGGAGATCGGCTACGGGAACCTGCAGTTACTCCTGGATTTTGAAGAGCGCCTGGTGAGTCATATCGTTAAAACAGCCCTGGAAACGCGCCGTGGAGAGTTGGAGCTGTTAGGCGCTGATATCGCTATGCTGGAGAAGATCGAGCCGCCGTTCCGCCGCATCACTTATACTGAGGCCGTGGAGCAACTCAATAAGATGGGGATTGCGACAGCATGGGGCGATGACCTGGACCGCAAGCGCGAGATTGCGATCCTGGAGTGGACACAGTTCCCCACCTTTATCACCCACTATCCCATCGAACTGAAGTTCTTCAACATGCGCCAGAACCGCGAGGACGAACGGGTAGTCAACGCCGCCGATCTCCTGCTGCCGGGAGTTGGTGAAGTCTGCGGCGGGGCTGAGCGCGAGGAAGATCCCATCCGCCTGCGAGAACGTCTCATGGGCTCAATGGCCATGAAGCATCTGCTGGCAGCAGGTGGAAGCGCTGAGGACTACGAATGGTACCTGCAACTGCGCGAGCATGACTCGATCCCCTATGCTGGCTTCGGTATGGGCTTTGAGCGGCTCGTACAGTTTATCACGGGCAGCGAAAGTTGTCTGAACTGTGTCGAATATCCACGTAATAGCGTCCACTATATGCCGTAGTATGAAAAGTTCAGAATTGCTGAATCTTTTTCAACAGCTTGGCGTCGTCTCGAGCGGGCACTTCGTGCTTAGCTCGGGACAACACAGCGACGAGTACTGGGAGAAGTTCCGCCTGCTAGAATGGCCTCGTGTCACGGAGCAACTGTGCCGGGAGATCGCCTTGCGATATGAAGAGCTTGCAATCTCGGCAGTTATTGGCCCGACGACGGGCGGAGCAATGTTGGCGCAGGAGGTAGCGCGTCAGCTTAATTCGCGCTGCCTGCTTGCCGAGCCAGCATCAAAGGGCGGGCGGGAACTACGGCGGGGATTTGTACTTCGGCCAACCGAACGTGTACTCGTTGTCGATGACGTGTTGACGACCGGCCTTTCGCTACAGGAGACACTTGGTGCAATAAAGCCGTATCACTCCGATATCGCCAGCATTGAAGTGCTGATTGACCGTAGTGGCGGTGGAGCAATCGATCAGTTCGGTGTACCCTGCCATGCCTTAATAACTGTCTCCGCGCGTAGGTATAGTCCAGACGCATGCCCGATGTGTACAGAGGGTATTCCTCTAGTCAAACCTGGTACACGGGGCAGCGCGTAATGAGCGTGTGGGTGTTCATACCGTCGAGATAAGATGTTTCAGGTAGTTGCTTATGAGCTTTCTCGAAAAATTAGTAATGGCCTCGCGCCAGCAAAACAGTCTGCTTTGCGTGGGACTCGATCCAGAGGCGGGTCGTTTTCCCACTGTGTTACAGAAGCAGTCAACGGCGAAAGCGGTTGTGCATTTCTGCCAGGCAATCATTGAGGCAACAGCCCGGTATGTATGTGCATATAAACCTAACCTGGCTTTTTTTGAAGTATTAGGTCCTGAGGGGATGTATGTCTTTCAGGAAGTGCTAGCTGCTATCCCTGCTCATATTCCAATCATAGTCGATGCCAAGCGCGGTGACCTTGACAATACTGCGCGCAACTACGCTGCCGCCGTTTTTGATGTGTATGGCTGTGACGCCGTTACCGTCAACCCTTACCTGGGCTATGATAGCGTGGTTCCTTTTCTTGCCTATCATGAAAAAGGCGTAATCCTGTTGTGCCGTACATCGAATCCAGGCGCCCGCGATTTTCAAGACCTGCTGGTATACGGGGAGAAAGGTCAGGTAAGGCCTCTTTATGAGGTGGTAGCGCAGCACGTGCAGTCCTGGAATAAGGCGGGCAATTGTGGCCTGGTAGTCGGGGCAACTTACCCGCAGGAGCTGCGCACCATTCGTGCGTTATGTCCCGATATGCCGATCCTCATCCCCGGTGTGGGAGCGCAAGGCGGTGACCTGGAGGCCTCAGTAGCTGCGGGAGTGGATGCATTTGGGGAAAAGGCCATTATTGCAGTTTCTCGTTCAGTACTATATGCTGGTACTGGCGCTGATTTTGCTACCGCTGCCGCGAATGAGGCGCGGTTATTTCGTGACCGCATCAACGAGGTTCGAAGGTATACATGAACCTACAAACTGAACTGGCACCGCACCACAAAAGTGGACTGCTCCTGCGCAATCCTGTCATGACTGCGGCTGGAACATTCGGCTATAGCGTGGAATATGCGAAAATAGCAGAGATCCACCGGCTTGGGGCAATCACCTGTGTTGAACATTCAATTTAACTGGTACCCCGCACACGTGCCTCTGCCCTCGCCATCTCACTCGCCAACGCCTCTGCTCGCATCTGCTCCAAACGTTCTGCCCCTTTAGCCTGGACGTCCGACCACTCACGGGCAAAGCGACCCGAAAGAATATCGTCGTGCAGCACACGCCTGAATCTTTCATATAGCCAGGAACCATCATCCGCAAATAAGGCACGCAATTGTCCATACTGGCTGGTGTGGGAGTGGAGCGAGAGCTGTTCAAACAGGCCTTGTTCTGCTATGCGCTCGAAGACTTCAGCAGGTTCCTTGGAGAGGTACATTTCATAGAGGATGGCCTCATCGTTAAACCCAGCCTGGTGCAGTACTTCATATGCAGTACGAAAAGCTACCATAATCACGGGCCAGATAGCTTGTTCGCTAAAGAGGTCCAGTGCGGCCTCTTCGCGCGCAGAAGAGAGTATCGCGCCGCCCCGGGTTGCGCCGATGCCACGCGCAATAGATAGGGCAAGTTCAAGGGCGTTTCCACTGACATTGCGTTCAGCAGAAATAAAGCAAGGGTAGGGTTCTCTGCGTAAGTAGCGTTCACGCACGCCAGTGCCGATCATGCGCGGAGCAACCATGATCACGTCAATGAAGTCAGGCAGATCAAAGAGCTGGAATGCCACGTTGTAGCCGGAGGCGACAACCAGTGCTGCACCTGCCCGCAGGTGAGGTGCAATCTGCTCGCGAAACACTTGGGGCTGCTCTTCATCTGGAATAAGCAGGAACACCACGTCACCCCAGGCTGCTGCTTCGGGGATAGACACGACTTGAAAACCAGACGCTAGAGCGACTTCCTTGTAACTATCCTCGCGGTTGCCGATAAGCATCTCTGAGACGCCGCTGTCACGCAAGTTTTGCGCTTGTGCTGCTCCCTGGTTGCCGTATCCGATAAAGGCCAGTCGCTTTGCCTGGACGATGGCAAGATCGGCATCTGCGTCATGATAGATAGGTGTACTCATTTTGCTGCATAACCTAGTGCTGCACGAATGTTTTCTATACTGAGGTCATACTCGTATTCAATTTCTTCTGTACTCATGTCTCCTGCAAGATGGCCAAGAATGAGCGCTACAGGGATGCGAGTCCCCTTGATGACGGCTTCACCTCCAAGTATCTCTGGGTCTGATATAATACCCGGGAAAATCTCTATTGATGACATACATCACCTCCTGCTGAAGTCAGCCTTCAAATCGCCCATGCACTATTTTACCTGAAATCCATGTTAATAGTCTAGAACTATGCTCATTTTTCAGTTTCATTTCAGCCTGGTAAAATACAATGGGGGAGATGATTACATCGATCTGGAGCGGAGCCATGAGAGACGACCAAAAAATACCTGGGAGATGGAACTTTGCTCTGATCGCGGTGCTGCTGTACCTCTTGGTGGGCACCGCTTGTACCCCAGGGAGCGCCATGCCCAAAACAAGTATGCCGG
>Ga0209701_10000094_pt1 | contig 40059 bp, 36 predicted proteins | sample CZO8metaG_4_FD_188356 | JGI IMG/M metagenome (GOLD analysis project Ga0209701, IMG submission 188356) | Vadose zone soil microbial communities from the Eel River Critical Zone Observatory, Northern California, USA - CZOApr15con2H3.8 metaG... | ecosystem: Environmental > Terrestrial > Soil >... | reverse complement strand
TTTTGCCGTATGCGAGACGAGAGCGTCTGGATGTCCCGCGCAACGAACTTGCGATTGAACTTGTACACCAGACCCTCATAGGTGTTGTACGCCAGACCCGTATGTTTGCGCGGTTCGCTGTAGAGAAGCAGGTCCAGTTCCTCTGGGGTATACTCGGCGATCTTCTTGTCGTTGTCGAAGAAGCCAGAACGCCCATACAGATCGCTTTCCCAGTTAGCAAGTCCTGGGGCGATGACAGCACCTTCATTCAAAGACCTGGTTGTATCAATCAGTGCTTCCGGGGTAATGCCGATCTTACGGCCCAGGCCATTACACTCCGGACACATGCCCTGGGGGTCGTTGAAGGAAAATGCATTTGCAGAGCCCACGTAGGGTTTCCCGATGCGCGAAAAGAGCAGGCGCAACACAGACGCGATGTCAGTCACCGTGCCCACCGTCGAGTGCGATCCCCCACCCAGGCGTTTCTGATCAACAATCACCGCCATGCTCAGGTTCTCAATCGCATCGGCGTCTGGTTGAGGATAGCGCGGCAGCAAGTTACGAATGAACAGGCTAAAATTCTCGAACAACAGTCGTTGTGCTTCGTTGGCAATGGTGTCAAACACCATTGAGGACTTCCCCGAACCAGATACACCGGTAAACATGATGATGTTGCGCTTGGGCAGCCGCAGCGAGACATCCTTGAGATTGTTCTCGCGGGCACCACGAATCTCGATATATTCTTGAACCATGCTGACCTCTTTTCCCTCCGGATCTTTTAACCAGGCTTTCGCCTTTCTTGCGCTGGCGGAACGCCTGTGTTCAGGCCCTTCGCCTCTCCGCTCCTGGCTGTACAAAGGAGCAGTAGCACACAGAAGCGGAGACGCGATTTAGCGTGTGAGAAGCTTGAGCGCCAGATGACGGGTGCCCTGGCTGTGCGAGAGAGTAAACCAGAAGCGCAGGAGACTATCAACCAGGTCCGCCTGATCGGCGTCGCCTACCCGTACCGGGCGCAAACCAACCTCGCTGATCAGTTGTTCTACCACCGTCTGCGACGAACCCGCGGGGCCGCAATAAAAGAGATCGCCCGGAACTCCCTGGTAGAGTGGATCGGCAAAGTTCTCCCAACCATAGGTGTTAAAGGCGCGATAGATCGCAGCATGAGGGGTGTGAGCGCGAAAAACCGCCAGACTGTTCACGTTGTTCATGTCGCTGCTACTGATGTTATTGGCCGCGTCGATGAGGATCTTGCCATCAAGCTGAGCTGCGTGACGTACGATGGTTTCCTCCATGCTTGCGCCTGAAATGGCAAAGAGAACTACCTCAGCGTTCTCCAGCGCCTGAGCGAGCGTGCGAACCACCAGGGGCGTGCCCGACTCGGTCTGCAACGACTGGTGGCGCGAACTGCCTGGATCTCTCACTCCAAAGGTGACCTCGTGACCGGCAGCAAGCCATTTCTTGCCCAGCGTGCCGCCGACCTTGCCTGCGCCTAACACAGCGATCCGATATGTTTCCATTGATCGTGTCCTCCTTCATGAACTACTGGAAAAGCCGGGATGTTTAACACCATCAAAGAGGCCCCCCAGAGGGAGGACCAGAATCTCTATCAATTCTGACTACCTGCTCTCTGTCTTATCGTGGCATTGAGGCGGTTGAAGAGATTGGTACTGGCGATCATGGGAAGAATGATCGCCAGAAGATCGCGCAGGCGACTAGGACTGAACCACCAGCCACCGGTTTTCATCGGGATCATGGAGGTTAAACCACTTGACGCCAGAGCCCGGGCCATACAGGTCATCCTTCACTTCGTTGACCTTGACGCCCTTTGCTTTGAGCTCGTTGTATGTCGCTTCAATATCTGAAGTCGAGAGGTAGAGCGTCATCGTACCCGGTTTCATCTTTCCATGCATCGTCGACAGAGTCAGCGTGGCGCCTCCTCCTGGGAGCGAAAGCGTGACCCAGTGCTGATCGCCTTGTCCGTAGTCACTGGTGACAGTCCAGCCCAATTGCTCCGCGTAGAACGCTTTGGCCTTCGCCATATCGGTGACTGACATCAGCACCATCAGAATTTTTTCATTAGCCATTGTGATAAACCTACCTTTCACAAGTCGTCAAACAGCGTGTTGTGTGTCCTTCTCGCGCTTTTCCGCAGTCGGCTCGCAGGAGCCAGACTCCAGGTGTTTTCCTTCGTCACTCCTCTGACTGCTCATCGCGCAGAAATGTGACCGGCTTTCCGCGCGTATGCGGGAGGACCATTCGCGGCCCGTGCTCACGCAACCAGAAAAGCTTCTGCATTCCCGCGAGCTTCTGTCAGAGATCATCCCCTGTCTCGTTCGGCGCCTCGCTCGTTTCAAGCGAGAGCAGGGTCAGACCGAGACGGATGATCTGTAGGAGCACTCCATGCAGCGCGGCCTGATCCGGCAGCGTCCCCGAGAGCAGCGTCGTCCCGGTCTCCTGCTGCTCGATGCAGAGTCCGCCAAAGCGGTCTTGCCAGGACGGGCCCAGGTGTCCTTGGACACGTATCGCGTAGTACATCTGCCTCCTCCGCTGATCTCTCGCGTTTCAAGCCTTCGCGCCGTGCTCGGAAAGGCGACCAATGGAAGATCACCATTCCTGAACACCGCTCTGGGAAAAGCATAGCAGAACGCGAGCCATTCCACAGTCGTCAAAAGTATGCCAAAAGGAGTAGTTTTCCGAGGAGGGAGGTGGACTGTTGGGAGGAATCTGGTTAGAGCAGTGAGAGAGCACGTGCCCGGCTAATCGCCTGGGTGCGGCTAGAGGCTCGCAGCTTGCCGAGCAGGTTGCTGACATGTTTCTTGACCGTGGGCAGCTCGATCACCAGGGTCTGGGCGATGTCCTGATTCGAGGCCCCGGTGGCCAGCAGGCGCAAGACTTCCTGCTCACGCCGGGTCAGGGAGGCACCCGGCGCGGAGAAGACAGCCGATGCCTGCTGCGCAGAGGGAAGAGCAGGCTCGGGAGTGGGTGCCGCCAGGGATGTGCCTGCGCCTTGCCGCTCCTGCTCGAAAACGGCCAGCAGCTTTGAGATGTAGGCTCTGGTGGAGGGAGCCAACTCATGCTGCTGGGAGTGCGGAGTGAGCAATGCCAGGAGCGCCTGGCGCATCGGTTCGCCTTCATCCAGGTACACGCGCAGGTAGCCCTCTGGTTCGGTCAAGGCAAACAGGCGCGCCGCGACCTCGTGGGCTTGCTCGTTCTGGCCTGCGTGGTGCAGCGCCACCAGGTACTGGGCCAGATACGTGAGGGTGATCCTGATGGTGGCCGGCCGATCCAGGCCCCCGCTAAAGCGGTCCAGCAGCTCCAGCGCCTCTGTCCAACGAAGCTCTGCAAAATACACCCGCATCACGACCGGGAAAGCGTCATACAAGCTGCGTTCCCATGCCCCTTCTGGAAAGACAATGCTCACCGCCCAGTCGGCTGCCTCCTTCATCTGTCCCTGGGCCAGCCACCACTGTGCTCGCATGATGGGCAGCCAGCTCCAGTGGTGATATCCTTGATATCCTTCCAACTGCTCAAACTCGTGCAGTGCTTGCTGGACAGCAGACAGATCTCCTCTCGCCAGCTCGACTTGCATCAGGCGGATGTATCCCGACAGGAGCAAATCACTCTGCTGCCAGGTGGCGGCATCTCCAATGACCGTTCGCAGCCTGCCACGCGCCTCTTCCAGCCGATTCCGCTGATACAACACCATCGCCAGGACATCCTCAAAGTACCCTTTGAGCAGGGCATAGCCCGCCATCTGCTCGATCAGGTCGAGGGCGGCCAGACTCTCCTGATAGGCCAGGCGCAACTGTCCCGCCTCTCCTGCCGAGAGCGCCAACCACTGCATGACTCTGATAGCCGCAAAGTGGCTTCCCGACTGGCGCACCCGCTGCTTGGCGTCCAGCAGCTGCGGCAAAAGCTTCGCTCCCTCTTGCCGGACCGCGTAGAGGACGACGTTGCAGAAGAGCGGGAGCATGTGCCAGATGACCTCCTCGTCCTGGTCAAGCTCCTGCATCTCCTGATGGAGGGCGGGCAAGCGCTCATACTCCGAGGCCGCTATCGCCTCATACAAGGCCATCCCCGCGCGTAACAGGCGCAGACGCCGATGCAGCAGGGCCTCCGAGGCCTCGCGGGCCTCCAGATCGATGGAGCGAAAGGCGGAGCCTGCGCGTGTAGCCAAGATCTCCTGGTTGGTCTCATTCGCTTGATGCTGCAAGGCGGCTTCGACCCGCGCCATGAGCTGCCTCACCTGCTGGTGGCGACTTTCGCGCTGCTCCCGGGTCGAATATGTGACGGGGTGGAGCAGGTAGAGCGCCGTGGTGAGCGCCAGGCGTGCGTGTTCGCGCACCAGCGGATCAGGCAGCGCCAGCACCCAGCGCGCCATCGTCGCCGCCTCTCCACGCACCCAGAACTGCTCGACGGTCTGCTCCATCAGCCGCGCTGCCGTGGAGAAGGAAGCTCCGGCAAGCGCATGGGTAATGGCCTCGGCCCACTGCCCCTCGGCCTCATAAAAGTCGGCGGCCCGGCGGTGCAAGAGCGACACCATCTCTGGTTGGCTGGTGTGAAGCGCCGAGAGCAGGGCTTCACGAAAGAGATCATGCAGCCGATAGGTGCGCCGCTCCTCATCCAGGGGCACCAGGAAGAGGTTCGCTCGCTCCAGCAACGCGAGCATGTGCTGACTGGCCGCCCTCGTTGGTGCGGCGGTGACGGCCTGGCACACAGCAGCGTCCAGACGCGAGAGGATGGCGGTGTGGAGTAAAAAGTCACGCGTATCGGGGGACAGACGTGCCAGGATGTCCTCCTGCACGTAGTCCAGCAGATACCGCTGACTACCGGTCAATGTCTCAAGGTATGCTGTGCGATCCTCACGCTTCTGCAGGGTGAGCGCGACCAGGTGCAGACCGGCGATCCAGCCTTCCGTCCGGCTCACCAGCCGCTGCAACTCTTCTTCCGAGAGCGGCGGGGAGAGCATCTTGTCCAAAAACTGACTCGCTTCGCCCTCCTGGAAGCGCAGCTCGTCCGCACGAATCTCGGTCAACTGCCCGTGGGCTCGTAGACGCGCAAGGGGCAGGTCTGGGTCCACGCGGCTGGAGAGGATCAGATGCAGATGAGCGGGCAGATGCTCCAGGAAGAAGGCCATGCCCTGGTGAATGACCGACTCTTCTATCACCTGATAATCGTCCAGAATGAGGACGATGGGAGCAGGATGCGGCGGCTCTCTTTCCAGCTCATGGAGAAGCACGGAAAGACAGGAGGAAAGCGGCGGTGGCTGGGGCGATTGCAACTGTGCCACCACGTTTTCCCCAAAGTTCGATGCCAGACTGGGGCAGCGGCGCAGGGCCGCGATCAGCGCGACCCAGAAGCGTGTCGGGCTGTTGTCCAGTTCGTCCAGCGAGAGCCAGGCCACCTGCGTCTTTTGCCGGTGCGCCCAAACCGAGAGCAGCGTGGTTTTGCCCCAGCCCGCCGAGGCAGAGAGCAGGGTCAGCGGTGTCGAAAGCGCCTCATCGAGTGCAGTCAGCAAGCGTTCGCGCTCCACCAGGGCGTTCGGCAGTCGCGGCGGAGCAAGTCGGCTGGAGAGCAGCATCATTCCCTGCTCGGTCGTGGTCGCGCCCTCGTGCGCGTGCAAGAGCGAGCGCGCCGTCTCCTCTAACCGCGCCAGCGAGAGGCTTTCCGTTTGTCCGAGATAGCGCTTGCGGGTGCGGCCCTCTTTGGTATGGTAGGCATACCAGTAGGCACCCCCACGTGGCCTCTTCTCCAGGTAGACATTGAGCGAGCCGCCTTTGCCGTGGAAGGCAAAGGAGGACACAGAGCCTAGCCAGGCCAGCCAGGCGGCTTCCTCGGCTGGTTGAAAACGTTGCTCAATCTGGCCCTGGGTGTACAACTCGTAGAGGCGCTGCTCTTTGGACCAGATCAGTGCGTGAAGAGGTGCTCTGGACATTGGACCTTCCCTGCATCTGCCTTGTTCCCAACGGTCCCTCAATTCCTCCCAACACCAAGAAGTATACCAAAGAGGAGGCTCACTGGCAAGGAGCGTGCCTCTCGGCGTGACGACCCGATCTGCTCGAGCGGCGCTGCCGACAGCGGGAATTATCCGCAGGACTTTCGCCGCTTTATTTAGGGCAGGCGAAAAGCAGTTGGAAGGGCGGTTTATCGCCTTTCGCCCGCGCTGCTCATACTCTCTTGCTAGTCGAGCACCTCAAGCGCCTGTTGGATGCCCTGCCGATAGGTCGGGGCAACCACTGGTTTCCAACCTAGCGAACGCGCTGCCTTCGCGTTGGAGACGCGCATGGAGGTCGTGAAGAAGTCGGTCGCGAGGGGGGCTAGTGGACGCATCATCCAGCTTGGGAGTGAAAAGGGCATCGGAAGGTGAGCCTGCTGGCAGAGGAACGTGAAGAAGTCTTTATTGTGTACCGGTTCGTCATCGACGATGTTATACGCTTCTCCTGCCTTGCCCCGTTCGAGGGCTGCGACCGTGGCGGCTGCCGCATCTTTCAGATAAATCCAGGAGGTGACCGCGCGGCCCCCATCAGGCAGAGGAAGGCTTCGGCGGCGCAGGGTCTCCAGGATAGGGACGAGAGATGCTGGCCCATAAAAGTATCCATAGCGTAGCGATATCCCCTCGATCCAGCCCGCTTGGGTCGCCTCCCAGATCTGCCGCTCCAATGAGCGGAACCCGGACACGTGCCGTTCTAGTTGGGAAGATCTTCCAGCAGGTGCGAACGGACAGTCTTCAGTGATGACCTTTTCGCCCCAGTCACCGTAGCCGTAGCCCAACGTCATCGACTCCGCTACGAACCTGTGTGCTCCGACCTCCCTGGCGGCAGCGAGCAGATTTGTGGTCCCCACATCGCGCAGCGCGTTAGTGGCATACATATCCTGATGACGCAGAGGCGTCTTCTTAAGCGCGGTCAGCGCATGAATAACGGCGTCGGCTTGCACCCCCTTGACTGCTCTGAGCAGGTCGTCGCGATCCATCACATTTGCCAGGATCGGGTGAGCGCCAAGGTGCGTGAGACGATCCATGCTCTCAGGGGAACGGGCCAAGCCAAGAACTTCGTGTCCTCCCGCGATGAGGGCACGGGTCAGAGGGGTACCCAGAGCTCCACTCGCTCCAGCAATAAGCACTTTCATGACTGTTCTTTCCTTTCTTCGTTGTAAATTTTGGGGAGAAGCTGCTGATTTCTGGGCAATGCTTCTGTTGAAAGTACCTCCCCTTCTTTCGCCTGTGAAACCGTTCTCGCGGGCCTCATCCCGCGAGAACGTGAATCGAGAACGACCAGGATAATGGACAAGAAATCCACAGCTTATTCCCAAAATTTCCACCTCCAGCGCGAGCCTTATGCCAGCCGCGTAACATCTGGGTAAAGCCGGGTGATGCGCCCGCCTCAGCTCGCCCCATTCGCGCGGAGGAGGATTCGCTTCTTTGGGGAAGCTAGCTCCTCCCCACAGGCCATGCGCATGGCTATGGCTTGAGGTCCAGCACCGCGCGGCCTGTCTCCAGATCGACAGGCACCGAGTTCTGATGATGCACGATCAGCCACTTGCCGTTGATCTTACGGAAGCAAGCGGTCCAACGCAGCCAGAGATTGGTCTTCTGCCCAGTGTTCAGGGTTCCGCTTAACCGGTTGAGGCTGTGGCCGAAGGCCACGTCATCGCCCACAGTGATGTTGAGGTCGTGAACTTCATAGTCAATCGGGCCTTGGAAGACTGAGAAGACCTCTTCCCAAACTTTCCTGAATGCATCTGCTCCCACGTATCGCAGCGGGGGCACGATGTCGAACGACACGACCTCCTGCGCATAGAGAGACATGACGCCTTCGATGTTCTTGTCACGAAGCGATCTGATCCCATCGTCTAGGAGTCTTTGGATTGCTGCTTCATCGTTTTTCTTGTTTTCTTCGACTGTCATAGTTTCCTCCTGTCTACTGCTTGTTCTTTTCAGGACGGTTATTTTCGTTCTGTAGAAGGACGAATGAGTTTTGCCAAACGTGACAGTTTTTCCCAATGAGTTTTAAGGCAGGGTGTAAATTTTGGGGATAAGCTGCTGATTTCTGGGCAATGCTTCTGGTGAAAGCATCTCCCCTTCTTTCGCCTGTGAAACCGTTCTCGCGGGCCTCATCCCGCGAGAACGGGAATCGAGAACTCCCAGGATAATTGTAAATACGCAAATTAAATGAAGCAGAACCTCCATAATGAATTTGCGTAGGGCGCCATCTCAAAAACTCATCAGTTTGAGGCGTTGATTATGGGATGATTTTCTGAGACAAGCGTTGAGCAGAGAAAGCAAGCTTTCTTCTGCTATTCAGATATCTCCAATAACGAACATTTTTCATACTGCTCGCTTCCTCACATCATTCGCAAGATTCAGCCTCATTTAATTTGCGTATTTACAATCCAGTCTGCTGTCATGCAAGCTCGAAAAAACTCCTCTTGCTCGTAATATAGTAAAGGCAACCATCGCGGTCGCCGTGCTCTTTTCGCTTCTTATCCACACTGACAGGGAGTTATCCACACATTGTAGTAAAATATGTGGATAACTTTTACATTTGATGATGCAAAGGATTTGCTTAGCGCAAGATCAAAGACCGCACATTGTAGTAAAATATGTGCATAACTCTTACCATTTGATGATGCAAAGGATTTGCTTAGTGCAAGATCAAAGACCGCCCTGTCATATCCTTTGGCTGCGGAATATGCAGCACGTCTAGAATAGTTGGCGCCACGTCGGCCAGAATACCATCATCCCGTAGTCGTACGTGCGCCAGTTGTGGCACTACCAGGTATAAGGGCACAGGGTAGGTCGTGTGTGCCGTAAAGGGCTTGCCCGTATCATACTCAATCAACTGCTCTGCGTTTCCATGGTCAGCCGTAATCAACAAACCGCCGCCCACTGCCAGGGTCGCTTCCACCACGCGCCCCACACCTGTATCAACCGCCTCCACCGCTTTAATTGCTGCTTCTATTACTCCCGTGTGCCCAACCATATCCGCGTTAGCATAATTCATAATTACCAGGTCGTACTCTCCGCTGCGGATGTGTTCTACCGCCTCTTCTGTTACTCCTGCCGCGCTCATCTCCGGCTGCAGATCATACGTCGGTACTTTGGGTGACGGCACCAGCAGGCGGTCCTCACCGGGAAAAGGCGTCTCCCGCCGACCATTAATAAAGTACGTCACATGCGCGTACTTCTCCGTCTCAGCCGTGTGGAACTGCCGCATCCCCTGCTCAGAGATCACCCGCGCTAACGGCATCTCGACTTCATCGGCGCGGAAAGCCACCGGCGCGTCCAGCCCCGCCTCGTATTCCGTCATCATTACATACTGCAAATCCTCCAGCCGTGGCCCTCTATCAAATTTTCCCTGTGCCTGCGGCGGAAGTTCTTCCAGTATGAATGCTTTTGTAAGCTGGCGAGCGCGGTCAGGACGGAAGTTATAGTGAATGAGCGCATCGCCTGCCTTGACCACTGCGACAGGCTGCTGGTCTTCCATCACCACCGCCGGTACAATAAACTCATCAGTGACACCTTGTTCGTAGGAGTGCTGGATCGCCTCCACCGCCGAGCTTGCACGTATGCCCTCCCCACGCGTCATCGCAAAATAGGTCATGGCCGTGCGGTCCCAGCGATTGTCACGGTCCATTGCATAGTACCTGCCGCTTACCGTCGCTACTTTGGCCGCGTGCTCCCCACCAATTTCACGAGCGCGAGCCTGGAGATGGCGCATGAATTCAATGCCGCCAGTAGGCGAGGTATCGCGGCCATCGGTAAAGGAGTGGATGTAGACGCGCTCGATGTCGTGGCTGTGTGCCAGGCGCAGCAGCGCCTCCAGGTGTGTCTCGTGCGCATGCACGCCGCCATCGCCCAGCAGGCCGCAAATATGGAGTTGCGACCCATTTTTCTTGACGTGCTCAATCGCTTTCAAGAGCGCAGGATTCTGGAAAAAAGAGCCATCTTTAATGGATTCGTTCACACGGGTATAGTCCTGCAGCACGCGCTTGCCCGCCCCGATATTCTGATGTCCGACCTCGGAGTTGCCCATCTGTCCCTCCGGCAGACCCACCGCCTCCCCGGAGGTTTTCACTGCCGTGTGCGGCCACTGGCCTGCCAGCTTATCGATGTTGGATGTCCGCGCCAGCGCAATGGCATTGCCCTCTTTACGCGGATTGATGCCCCAACCGTCCATAACGATCAGCACAAACGGGCGCGGACGCCCGGCGGGTGTTGTACTCATATTTTCTCTTTACTCCATCTTAGTATAAAAAATAGTTAGCGTATTGTGTTTTCATTGTATCACGGGAGTACGCCCGTACCATTTCCTGGGATTCTGGCAGGTATTTTTACTGACGGCGAAATAAAACGTGATGGGACAGATGAACGTATAAGTAAGAGGATGTAATGTTGTATAACCTCTTACTTATCACCTGGCGTGCTGGAGTAAGAGTATTCAGAGCAGAGGGAGGGGTTACTCTAATGAGTATAAATTCTGCGCGGTGGCTCAGGAAAGGCTTTCTAGCTATTGTGGCAGTGTTCTTTCTCGTGCTTGTCAGCGCATGTGGCGGGAGTAATGCCGTGCATGTGTATGATAATGCAGGCGTGCTGGACCAGAACAGGGTGCAAAATGAAGCATCGAGCCTGCCGTATTCGATGAACATCTATACGGTAAACACCTTCACAGGAACAAAGGCAGAATTTGATCGGGCCACCCTGACGAAACTTGGCAACAATTCCAATCTGATCGTGATGGCTGTGGACACGGTGCATCATCACCTGGCGATTGTCAGAGGCTCAAAAGTACCACTGTCGCAGAGCCAGATTCAAGGGGGGGTCAGCGCTTTCATCAGCGACTACGGTAGTGGTGGTTATACAGGCGCAACTATCGCAACGATTGACTCGCTGCGAAATTCGCTGGGTACATCGGCTGGCTCGCCATGGCCTGGTCTACTCATAGCGCTGATTATTATTGGTCTTGTTGTACTAGGAGTAGTCATGCTGTTCCGTTTCCTGGGCAGGCGTTCTGGTGGCTTTGGCCGTGGAATGTACCAGCAGCCGTATAACCAGCCGCCCTATCAACAACCCTACAATCCGGGATATCCACCTCAAGGGTACCCGCCTAACTATTACGGACCTCCCCAGGGACCGGGTATGAATCCCTGGGCAGCCGGTGGGCTGGGTGCGGCAGCAGGCGGTTTCCTGGGTTATGAACTGGGCAAAGAAGCAGGCGAACGCGGAGCGGGTGAGCAGCAGCAGGGTGATGGCGGTGGGGCCGGCGCAAGCGGTGACTTCGGCGGCGGAGGCGGTGGTGATTTCGGTGGTGGTGGCGGAGATTCTGGCGGTGGAGCAAGTGGTGACTTTGGTGGAGGTGGTGGCGGAGATTCTGGCGGTGGGGGCAGTGGCGATTTCTAAAGCAGAGGACAGGGGGGCGCGGCATGCCGCGCCCCCTTTTATTTTTGCCCTCTTGTTGCGTTTATATGGAGGTAATGACTATGTCCGGTACGATTGCCTGGCCCCATATATCCCTCCGCTAAAAGGGAGAAAGAGAAACTGCTATGGCCAAACAGTATGCGCGTATTCCAATACACTGGCTTCTCGTTGCTACAATTGCTGCTCTCTGTCTTACCCTGGTTACCTCGATGAGTGTACTGGCTGATACTGTCCACATCTATGATGATGCCCATGTCCTGGATCAATCTCAAATACTCAACTCGGCTGCAAACCTGTCCTACCCACTTGACATCTATACGATAAAGACATTTACAGGGTCAACAGCGGATTTCGACCGGCGCACTGCCGGGCATATCGGCAATAACTTGAACTTGATCGTGATAGCTATTGATACGGCACGTCATCACCTGGCAATTGTCGGGGGCAAGAAGGTTCCGCTCTCAAACGATCAATATGCTGCCGCGGTGAGCGCGTTCACAAGCAATTTTAACGGTGACTATACTGCCGCGACGCTGGCATCTATGCAATCACTGCAAGACTCCCTCAATCCAACCACTACAAATTCGGGGGATACCTCTGGTAGCAACACCCAACCCTCCTTCCCGGGAGAAACTGCACCAACAACGGGGCCGGTCCCTGGATTCGATTTCAGTCCGCTGTTTTTGGTAGTGCCTTGCATTTTCGGTATCATCGTGCTGGGGATTTGCTTCGCCATCTTTACTGCAATACGGCGTGGAGGTGCTCGCGTGGGAGGGATGAGCTATCGACAACCTTATGGGGGTAATCCGCCGGGACAAGGTATGAATCCCTGGGCGGCAGGCGGCATGGGAGCTGCGGCAGGTGGATTCCTGGGCTATGAACTGGGTAAAGAGGAAGGAGAAGCTGAAGCACGTCGGCAGGCTGAAATGGGTGGGGGAGCCTTCGGCGGGGGAGCAGGTGGAGATTTCGGAGGCGGTTTCGGAGGCGGGAATATAGGTGGAGGGTCTAGCGGAGATTTTGGCGGAGGGAATATAGGAGGCGGGAACATCGGTGGAGGCAGCAGCGGGAACTTTTAACCACAAGGTGTATCTTCGTCCTGACTTGTTGTCCCTTGGACAGCTACTCCCCTCGTATCGCTACATAGGGATGCGGCGATAGACCGCCTCAAAGGGGAAACGCACGCCGATGCTGGTGAGTTCGACCAGATCGCCACTCTGGTAGTGGTAGGGACGCCAGTTACTCTCACGCCGGTAGACGATGAGCTCCTGGACCTCGCTGCCAATCAACACGTACTCCATGAGGGAGGGCAGCGTCTTATAGACCGCGAACTTCGCGCCCCGGTCGCGCTTCTCGGTGGCCGGGGAGAGCACTTCAATCACCACGACCGGATCGGTGAGCATTTTCCCCGCTTGCTCGCCACAAGCCACGCTCACATCGGGGTGGAAATAGTGGCGTGCGGTGCCAATCTTCAGCTTGACATCACTGTTGTACGCCACGCAGGGGCCGTCCGCAAGGGCCTGATCGAGCAGGCCTCCCAGGCGCACACTGAGGGCGGCATGGGCCAGGCTTCCTCCAGCCATATCGAGCATGGCCCGCTCGTCGTAGGCGGACGAGGGCGGACGCAGCATGACCACATAGCCATCATAAAATTCATAGTTGCCGTCCGTCGCCTCGTCCAGGGCGAGATACTGCTCCTCGGTCATATAGAGGCCATCGCTTACTTGTGATCGGTCGGCTACCATCGTCTCTGCTCCTTGCTCATCCGCTGGCCAATCGATAGGCCACTCTCATCTTATTGTACCATACATGCGACGATCGCAGTAAACGTATCAATGAGGAACTGACCGGTATTGCCTGCTCATCGCCGCCTCTACAGTTCTTGTGGAGGCGGCTGGATGCGCCGGCCACTCCTGCGACGAGCGACTTCGGCTACACGTAGACGTGCCACGGCACGCTCAAGAGCACCCACCAGCTCTGCGCGTTCAACATCCGATCGCGCCTGCTGCAAATACTCCTGGGCGCGGCGGCGAGCAGCTTCAGCGCGTGCCTGGTCTATCTCCTCCGCGCGCTCCGCAGTCTCTGCCAGCACGGTGACCGAATTATTCGATACCTCGAGGAAGCCGCCGGAGACGAAGAGGGGTTCCTCGGCTCCGCCGAGCCTGATCAGCAACTGGCCAACTTTGAGCGTTGTCAAGAGTGCCGCGTGTCTTGGTAGAATGCCAAGTTCCCCCTCTGACCCGGGAGCGATCACAACATCGGCCTCACCGCTGTAGAGTTCGCGCTCGGCAGTTACTACCTCGACGTGCATGGTAGTGTGTGCTGCCATCGTCTACTCCTTCTGTTTATCTTTCTCGTAGCTCTCCAAAACGTCGTCGATTGAACCTTTCAAGTAGAAAAAGTCCTCGCGTATGTAGTCGTACTTGCCTTCGAGAATTTCCTTGAAGCCGCGGACTGTCTCCTTGACGGGCACATATTTGCCTTCGAGACCCGTGAAGACCTGCGCTACTGTAAAGGGCTGCGAGCAGAAGCGCTGCAACTTACGGGCGCGTGCCACCGTCAGCTTGTCTTCGTCTGACAGTTCATCGATACCCAGGATGGCGATGATATCCTGCAGGTCTTTGTAGCGCTGCAGCACCCCTTGCACGCCACGTGCTACGTCGTAGTGCTCCTGTCCCACTACGTTTGGGTCAAGAATGCGGCTTGTGGATGCCAGAGGATCAACCGCGGGGAAGATACCCTGCTCAAAGATCGCACGCTCCAGCACAATCGTCGAGTCCAGGTGGGCGAATGTTGTCGCAGGGGCAGGATCCGTATAGTCGTCAGCAGGTACATACACCGCTTGCATCGACGTAATCGACCCTCTTTTCGTTGAGGTAATGCGCTCTTGAAGCTCGCCCATCTCCTCCGCCAGGGTCGGTTGGTATCCCACCGCTGAAGGCATGCGGCCCAGCAGCGCCGACACTTCGGCTCCAGCCTGTGTAAAGCGGAAGATATTATCGATGAAGAGCAACACGTCTTTGCCTTCTTCGTCGCGGAAGTACTCCGCAATCGCCAGCGCGCTCAGTGCCACGCGCAGGCGCGCGCCGGGCGGCTCATTCATCTGCCCAAACACCATCGCCAGGCGATCAATGACCTTCGCTTCCTGCATTTCATGGTACAGATCATTGCCCTCGCGCGTGCGCTCACCCACGCCTGCGAAAACGCTATAGCCACCGTACCCCTTGGCGATGTTGTTGATCAGTTCCTGGATGATAACCGTCTTGCCTACACCAGCGCCACCGAACGCCCCAACTTTTCCGCCCCGCATGAAAGGGGCAATCAGGTCGATGACCTTAATGCCTGTCTCAAAGACCTCGATTGTTGCTGCCTGATCTTCCAGGCCCGGCGCTGGCCGGTGGATCGGCAGGCGTGGAGCATCTGTCACCGCCGGCTTATTATCGACCGGCTCTCCCAGCACATTAAAGATGCGCCCCAGCGTCTTCTCTCCCACTGGAACCGTGATCGGCCCTCCCGTGTCAACCACGTCAATACCGCGCTGCAGGCCATCGGTCGGACCCATAGCCACACAGCGCACCCAGTTATTTCCCATCTGCTGCTCGACCTCGAGCGCAAGGTCATGATCCGATCCAACAGCTCGCGTGCGCAACTCGTTGTAAATTCCCGGTAGCTGGTCTGTCGGGAACTCAACATCCACCACAGCCCCCAGTATCTCCACAATTTTTCCTTTGATCTCTGTTTGTGTTGCCATTTATTTCTCCTGCTCGCCTACAAACCCTGAGCACCCCCGACAACCTCCAGAATTTCGGTTGTGATATTTGCCTGGCGAGCCTTATTGTAGGTAAGGGTCAAATCTTGAACTAAATCGTTTGCATTATCCGTGGCACTCTTCATCGCTACCATCTGCGCCGAGTAGAAACTGGCAATCGTTTCGAGGAGCGCCTGGTAGACCTGCACATCCACGTAGCGAGGCAGCAAAGCCTCGTAGATAGTCGCCGCGTCTGGTTCGTAGATGTATTCGACCGTACTACTCTCCCCAGCCTGCTCAGGCGGTGGTTGGACCGGCAGCAATTGGATGGTTACGGGCTGCTGGCTCACGGTATTAATAAACTTGGGGTACACCAGGTAGAAGACATCCACCTCCCCTTTCAGGAAGGCATCCATGGCTACCTGCGCAATAGCCGTCGCGTCCGTTAACGCGGGTCTATCACCGTAGTTGGTGAACTCAGCAATCATATGTAACTGATTGCGTATGACGAAATCGCGTCCTTTGCGGCCGACTACCACGTAATCCACTGCTGGTCGTTCTCCCTGCTGTGCGAAGTGGTTCTGCTCCTCGATGGCACTTGTCGCAGCCTTGCGATTGACGTTGCTCGGCAATGCCCCGGACAGACCGCGATCAGGCGTAATCATTACAAACCCGATCCTGCGCACCGGGCGCTGCTTGAGCAGCGCAATTTCTCCACCCACATCCTCGCCAGTGACCCTGGCAAGACGCGAGACAAGGGCCCGTAGTTGTTCGGAGTAAGGGCGTGACTGCTGTACGCGCTCCTGCGCCCGGCGCATCTTGCTGCTTGCCACCATCTGCATCGTTCTGGTGACCTGGGCTATATTTTTCACTGACCTGATGCGTCGCCTGATTTCTCTGGTTGATGGCATACATCAATCCTCCTAGTGCGGCGCCGCTGTCTTCTTGAACTCTTCAATAGCAGCGTTCAAGCGTTTCAGCAGGTCTTCCGACATAGTATTGCGCTGCTTGACGGATTTCTCGATAATCTCCTCGCCGATCTCCGGGTGGCTCGTGTCCATAAAGCGGTAGAACGCGCTCTCCCATGCAGAGATCAGGTTTAGAGGGACATCATCCAGGTAGCCATGGGTGGCCGCGTAGATAATCATCACCTGCTTCTCCACGGGTACCGGCGCGTACTGTGGCTGCTTGAGTATCTCGGTCAGGCGGCGGCCACGATCAATACGGTTCTGCGTCACCTTATCCAGGTCCGATGAGAACTGTGCGAACGCCGCCAGTTCGCGGAATTGCGCAAGATCGAGACGCAGTGATCCGGCCACCTGACGCATAGCGCGGCTCTGAGCGCTGCTGCCCACACGCGAGACCGAGATGCCCACGTTCAGGGCCGGCCGCTGGCCAGCGTTAAACAGGTCCGTTTCAAGGAAGATCTGCCCATCTGTGATGGAGATCACGTTGGTCGGAATGTATGCCGAAATGTCATTGGCCTTGGTTTCGATGATCGGCAGTGCGGTCAGCGAGCCCCCGCCGTAATCAGCATTCAAGCGGGCTGCACGTTCCAGCAGGCGCGAATGCAGGTAGAAGACATCACCTGGATAGGCCTCGCGTCCTGGTGGGCGGCGAATGATCAGCGAGATATTGCGGTAGGCTTCGGCGTGTTTGGTCAGGTCGTCATAGATGATCAGCGCATCGCGCCCCGACTCCATAAACTCTTCACCCATTGCGCAGCCTGCGTAAGGAGCAAGGTACTTCACAGGTGCTGGCTCAGCGGCTCCCGCTACTACGATGATAGTATGCTCCATCGCTTCGTGCTCCTCCAGGATAGCCTGGGTACGTGCCACCGAAGAGTTTTTCTGACCGATTGCCACGTAGATACACAGCAGGTTTTTGCCCTTCTGGTTAATGATCGTATCGATAGCAATAGCCGTCTTGCCGGTCTGGCGGTCGCCAATGATCAGCTCGCGCTGGCCGCGCCCGATGGGAATCATGCTATCAATCGCTTTGATACCGGTCTGCACGGGCGTATTTACCGGCTGGCGCGTAATTACACCCGGGGCTACACGCTCCACGGGACGATACTTGTCGGTAACAATAGGTCCTTTATCGTCCAGTGGCTCGCCCAGCGGGTTCACTACGCGACCGATCAGCGCATCACCAACAGGTACCTGAATGATTCTGCCTGTAGTACGCACCTCGTCGTCTTCACGAATTTGTGCGAAATCGCCCAGGATAGGACAACTGACCGTCTCTTCTTCGAGGTTAAAGGCCATGCCCATGATCCCGGTACGTGGGAATTCTACCAATTCTAGATATTTCACATCTTGCAGGCCATAGACACGAGCGATGCCGTCTTGCACTGCGATCACAGTGCCGACGCTGGCCTCTGCGGTCTCGCTGACCCCAAACCCTGCGATGTTTTTTTCTATGATGGCACTGATTTCATCAGCCCAAGATGCCATCGTCGTTCCTCCTGTTCAATTTATGCCTGCGGCTGGTAGGCGGGTCGAGAGCCATCGCCTGAAGGCTGCTCTTCTACACTAGCTACTTCAATCGGAAAATCAACACTGGCCGTAGCGACACCTGTGAGTAACTGCTGTTGCAGCAACTTCAGGCGGCGTTCTACACTGCCATCGATCACTTTATCCCCGACACGTGCTACCACGCCCCCCAGGATATCAGGTCGAACCCTGGTCTGCATGATGATAGTTTTGCCGGTCATACGCTCTAACGCTTGCTTGACAAGCTCCTGCTGCGCTGCATCCAGCTTCGTTGCTGTGGTAACTTCTGCAATTGCCTCATTTTTATAGTCGAGTACGAACTGGTTCAATTCACGGGCGATATTTGGCATGATATCAACCAGTTCGCGCTGGACGACTAGCAATGCGAGGTTGAGCGATGTAGGCAGCACCCTGGACTCCAGCGCCTGGCGTATGGCCGTCTCCTTGCGCCGTACAGGAATATTCGGTTCGCGCAGGAGATAAGCCAGCTTGCGAATAGAGAAAAGGCTGGCTATGTTTTGCACATCAGCAAGGGTGCGGTCAAGCGTGTTTTGCTTGAGCGCGATGTCGAAGATGGCCCCGGCATAGCGTCGTGCTATCGCTCCCTTAGGCATTACTGTTCCCTTATCTCGCTAGCGTTAACGAACTCTTGCACCAGGCGGCGGTTATCGGCAGTATTTACCGATTTTCTGATGACTTTTCTTGCGGCATCGATCGAAAGATTCACAACCAGGCGGCTGAGTTCAGCGCGTGCGCGCGCCGCCTCCTGCTGGATGCGAGCTATCTGCTGCTGCTCAATCTGCGCCGCGCGGGCATGCGCCTCTTCCTGGATGCGGATAGCCTCTTGCTCAGCGAGCCTGGTAAGCCGTTCAATGGTATCCTGTCCCTGCAAGCGTGCCTCTTGCAAGAACTGCTCAGCCTTCGCCGTTGCTTCTGCGAGGTCGTGCCTGGCTCGCTCTGCATTCTCTACGCCTTCGCGAATCACAGCCTGCCGCCTTTCGAGTGTTCTGAGGATGACAGGAAATCCCCATCTCCAGAGGATCAGAAAGACGATGGCAAAGCTGACGAGCTGCGAGATAAAGGCCCACAAATTGATGCCGAACCCGCTTAATAGATCAGCAAGAAAAAATGCATGCATGGTGTTAGTGTGCCTCCTTTCGTCAGAGGTGATACCACATTGTATGTAGCCAGCCCTGGCGCGAGCAACTGCGAAAGTAAGCTCCCGGGCTGACGAGCTCCAATTGTAACAAAGGCAGGGGCCATATTACATTGGAGCCCAGCTATCACTGAGTACAAGGAGACTATAAGTGACCACTAAGTAAGAAAGCGATAACCAGGGCGTAAATAGCAATAGCTTCGGCGAAAGCCAGACCGATGAACATATTGATACGGATCAAAGGTTCTGCTTCCGGGTTACGTCCAATCGCATTATAGGCCTGGCCAGCAGCGATACCGATACCGATACCTGGACCAATGGCTCCCAAACCAATTGCCAGCGCTACAGCAAGTGCAGTCACGATGAAAACCTCCTTAAGGAAAATCCTTATCTGTCTATGTATGATGTTAATTTATGCAATCGCAGAAGTCTGCGAGTAGCAAGCATCTGAAATCAACGGCCGCTTTAACTTGCTGCCGCGGCTTCTTTTTCTCTTTCACTCTGTGCAAATTGCTCTTCTGCCTCCTTTACGGTCTCGCCCTCGGCTTGCTCGTGGCTGCTGGTAGCGATTTCCAGGAAGACCAGCGTCAGCAGCGCGAAGATAAGCGCTTGCACAAAGGCGACGAAGAGTTCCAGCGGGATGAAGAGCACATCGGCGAAGAACGGCAGGATGTAAGCAAAGACGGCCAGTACTGCACTGCCGGCGAAGATGTTGCCAAAAAGACGGAAAGAGAATGAGAGAATACGAGAAAGCTCTGTTATGAGTTCAATAATGCCCACGAAGAACTCGATAGGCCCCTGAAAGCCGTGTGTAAACAAGGCTTTGAAATTGAAGTACTTGCTCAGATGCTCCCTTGCTCCCAGCGTCATGAAGCCGAAGACCTGGGTAACAATTACGGAAACCAGCGCCATCGCTAACGTGAGATTGAGATCGCTTGTCCCTGGACGAACCCAGGGAGCAAGCACGATCGAGTAATTCCCGAACAGGAAAATGCTTGATGGTGGAGCGAGGTGTGCTGCCTGGAGAGCAGTCCGGTTTATCGAGCCAATGGTCTCTATACCTGGAAAGACATCCAGCAAGTTACAAAAGAGAATGAACATGAAAAAAGTTCCAACGAGCGGGAAGAACTTTTTGGCCTTTGCTTTACCAGAGACGCCTTCTACCAGGGTGAGCAAGCTTTCTACAGCCCACTCAACGAAGTTTTGTGCGCCCCTTGGAACCATGTCCTGCCTGCGAGTACCAGCAAAGAAGAATATTACTAAAGCAACGATTCCTATCCAGGTGCCTATTAATGTGTTGGTGACCGGAATCGGGCCTATATTGAAGAGCACCTCTGGCGGTATTAGTATCGGTTGAAGTTTCCAGAGCGGGTACACGCGGTATCCTCCCTCCTACTTTGGCCGGTCTGCGAGGTCTGTTTCGTTATAGGTGGTTCCGTCTATCCTATCTAGTTCAGAAAAAGCGTGCAAATAAACGGTACGCTCCATATACTCCGACGATCAGGCCAAGCAGTAGCCCGAGTAGCAAAAATAAAGTCTTCTGGTGTGTAACACTATCAAGGTAATTGCCTAAGAGAGTACCTAGAACCAGGGGAATTGCTATAGTGAAGCCCAGCTGCCCCATTAACGCCAGGGATTCCCAAGCAGAGGGCGGTTTCTTTTTCATCCATGTGCTCCCTCTCTGGTGTCTCTAATTCATCTACCATGCCGATTATAGCATATGGAAGATAACATCTGCAACAACTGTACAATGGAAGGATGCAGGGACTGATTGTAGGCTGTCATCGTGAAAACTACGCTATGATTACGTTGGTTTGGGTGGCTCACTATGGTGGGCGGTTGTCTCTGTCCAGTCAACTATTTCACTGAGTAGTGTCACGCTCCCACGAATCATGTTCCTCTCGAATGTATGCATCCACTTCTTCGGCACTATGAAAAAGTTGATGACCGGGCAGGGCCGTCAGAATATCAATAACATGGCGTTGCTCACCGGGCTTACTGTCCTCGATGGTGACAACGACTGTCGCCTGCTGTCCAGGTATAAGCTCCGGGGTGCTTATTTCTATCCTACCTCCCGGTAAAACAACGGTCTTCACGCGGACTTCAATTGCCATGATCCCCCTCCATCGTTTTCAGATGATTATCGATTGCTCATATTCCCATACACCATACTATAGCTCTTCAACAAGTCTCACTCCCATAAGGTATCATGATGAGATGTACCAGTCGCAATATCATCCTCTTTAGTTGGAGCATGCAATTTCTTCCGCTTACGATGCTTTGCATCCAGTAGTGGCTTGATAGAAGGTTCTGGTGCAAGGTTTTCGGGCATGGTTCCACCGATGTCTTCGATGGCCTTACGTACCTTCTTCCCAACCTCACGGTGTACTTCCATGGCGTTGGTCTGACCAATAGTACCCTCTTTGCGCAGTCGTTCTTCGGTTTGCGTGATGCGGAAATCATTGGCGGCCAACTCTGCTCGACCCATACGGTCGAGCAGATCTTCATGCTGATCAATCTGTTTCCGTTCTTTGATCTCTGCGACACCTAATCCGCCATACAATCCCTTGTATCCTACATTTTGAAACACACCAAAGTTTTGAGAAAGAACGCCAGCCTGTGATGCTACTTGAGCGAGTGCTTTGTTGTTTTCACTGAGGTGCTCTCTCAGCTTCAAACGTTCCTCTTGCTCCTCAAGCAACTGCGCCAATTCATGCTGTCTAGTAGAAACAGCAAAATATGTCTGAGCCTCGGCGATCTCTTTCTTGCGTGGATCACCGTTCTGCGCTATCAGGTAACATGCGAAGCGGCTGAGTAAATAATCTTGAACAGGACGTTGAGCGCCTTTGCCGACGTCGATCAATTTACTGATGCCAGTAAAATGATCCGTCACTACCTGACCTACCTGTTCGCAGGCAACTCTGGCTCGTTGAACTGCCACCTCAAAGTTTTGCCACTTATTGTAACCAAGCAGTGGAGCGAGATCCCGTGCTGACCAATATTCAGCACCATATGGGCTGATTTGCTTGATCGATTCGAAGTTAGGTGATTGAGCTTCCATGTACAACCTCTCTCTTACACGTACTGTCTCCCCCTACAAGTACAAGATGTCGAAGAGTAATTTATCCTTTTCCCTTTGTCGAATCGATCATCCTATTACTTGTTGAAATGCGTCTTTATTTGAACCCGGATTGCTGTGGATACTCTAACACGAATGTTCTATAAACACAAGCATATTTTAGTTCTAAAAGTCACGGATCTCCATGCTTTAGGGGGATGGCGGGCGACCATCAAGGCCTTGTAAAGATACCCCGTATCTTTCTTGCCCCACCACTCTTCACCACCCCGTCCCTATGGGACGGGTATTTCCCACGCAAGCATAGAGAGCCTCTAACAATTCCAACTATGCCTTAACAATCTTTCCGTGCTATAATGAAAGCATGTCAATCATGCCAATTATTCAACCCAATACCAACGCTATTAAGAAAACCGATCTGCTCGGCCTCACCCTGCCCGAGATGCAGCAGTGGCTTGTGGAACGCGGGGAAGCGTCTTTTCGTGCAAAGCAGATCTATAACTGGCTCTACCAGCATCTTGTTGCCGATTTCCGGGCGATGACCAATCTTCCGCAGGCGCTGCGCGACAGGTTAGAGCAGGAGGCCAGCATCGGGCCGATGGTCGCGCGCAGCGAATTGCACTCCAAGGACGACCGGACGCGCAAAGTCCTGTTGGAACTGAGCGATGGGAGGCTGATTGAATCGGTGCTGATGCTCTACCCGCCAATTGGCGAAAGTAGCGCACGCGCGACAGTCTGCGTGTCCACCCAGGCCGGCTGCGCTTTTGGATGTACGTTCTGTGCAACGGGCCAGATGGGCTTTGATCGTCACCTGAGCGCTGGAGAGATCGTGGCCCAGGTACTGCTCTTCGCCCGTGAATTGCGGGCCGCGCCGTGGAGCGCGAGAGGGCTTCCCGGCAGCACGCCCATTGATCATATTACAAATATAGTCTTAATGGGTATGGGCGAGCCACTGCATAATTATAACAATGTGTTACAGGCGCTGCGTATCCTCAACAGCCCGGACGGCTTTACCCTGGGCGCGCGGCATATGACCGTTTCAACCGTGGGACTGGTGCCGGCTATTCGCAAGCTCAGCGAGGAGCCGCTGCAGGTAAACCTGGCGATCTCTTTGCATGCCGCAACCGATGAACTGCGCAGCCAGACTATGCCGGTCAACAGGAAGTATCCTTTAAAAGAGCTGCTCGCAGCCTGCCAGGATTATATCGCTGCTACAGGGCGGCAGGTAACGTTTGAGTACGTGCTGCTTGCAGGAGTGAACGATACACCGGAACATGCCCACCAACTCGGTGAGTTGCTCGCGCCTCTCAAACAGTTTGCCCATGTCAATTGTATTCCGGTTAACGCCACCTCTGCCGATTACCGGCCACCCGGCGGCGAGGCCATTCGCGCCTTCCGCAACATCCTCTTCGAGCACGGGGTGAGCAACAGTGTGCGTGCAGAGCGAGGGGACGATATCGCCGCGGCATGCGGGCAATTAAGAACCCGCTTCGAGAGGAATCGCAAGCAAGAATAAGACCACATCGCACGTGATGTGGCCCTGCATTGTTTCTGATCTCCGCAGATGATTTATTTCGCCTTCGGCAACTTGCTCATGGTTCTCAGGCAGCGGGTGCAGATATTGACCGTGCGCATAACGCCGTTGATTTCAATGCGGCGGCGCTGGACATTCAACACGAAGCGGCGGCGTGTGCGCTTTTGCGAGAAAGGCACATTGTTGCCATGCATGGGCTTGCGTTCGCATATTTCACAACGACCAGACATATGGATCATCCTCTCTTTTTTTTATTACGAGCCTGGCTCTAAGGTTCCACCAAAAGGCGGGGGAAGCGGGGGCGATGCTACGCGAGCGTCCCTTGATAATCAAGCGTGCCTTTGGTATACTGTTTTCAATCTCAGATGAGAAGCCATCTTGGTGGCAATTTTATGAAGCACCTGATTTCAATCTCAGTTTCAATCTCAGATGAGTTTATAAAGAACCTGAACACGCCATGCGAGTATATCACGATATGGCTTGTTTTGGCAAGAGCGATGAAGAGAAGAAGCCATGCATATGCCAAAAACGCCTGCTATCCAACCACAACGTGGATCGCGTCCCCTTGGCAAGATAGAAGTGCTGCCCAATGCCATTCATACTATTGCTGTCCAGGCCACCAGTGAGTGCTACGGCGTCGTTGGCATCACTTCTCCGCGCTTACATAATGGGGGGGCCGTGTTCCTGCCCCCGGAACATTTCAACCAGGGTGTGCAGGTGCGCATTGTCAATGACCAGATCATTGTCGAAGTCTATGTTGCCCTGGAATATGGGCTGCGTATATCGGAAATAGCTCACAATATTATGAGCGGCGTCAAATTTTCCATTGAAAAGATGCTTGGCGTGCCTGTGGCGCAGGTCAATGTGAATGTTCAAGGACTCAGCCACAGTTCAAATAAATGACAGAACGCGGAAGCCCTTTTGATGGGGACTACGCACGGGAGCCACTAACTATGCAGGAACAGACATCGTACACGCCGGCACGAACACAACGCCCCCGGCGTATTAGCGTCTTCGATGGACAGGACCTCAAGAAGGCCCTCATAGCAGGCGCGGCATGGTTAGAAGTAAACCGCGAAGCCATTAATGACCTCAATGTCTTTCCTGAACCTGACGGAGATACCGGTTCCAATATGTATGCCACGATGCAGGCTGCCATTCGAGAGATCGTCGATAGCGATGATACTTCGGCGGCTGCTATCGCGGCCAGGGTAGCGCATGGCGCGCTGCTCGGCGCGCGCGGGAATTCTGGCGTCATCCTCTCAGAAATTTTACGCGGATTGGCGCAGGGACTCGACAAGAAACAGACAATTTCGGCCTCTGATCTCGCCCTGGCGCTGCAAGAGGCTCAGCGTCTCGCCTATCGCCCCGTGCTCAAACCCGTAGAGGGAACCATCCTGACCGTGGTGCGCGAAACCGCCGAAGCAGCGCAGGTGAGCGCCCAGCGCGGTGATGACCTCGTAACACTGGTGCAAGAGGTTGTTATGGCGGCACGGCAATCTGTAGCTCGCACTCCCGATCTGCTTCCCGCGCTCAAACAGGCTGGTGTGGTCGATGCTGGCGGCCAGGGCCTGTGCATGATTCTGGAGGGAATCTGGCATTATGTGCGGGGCGAGGTTGGAGCGGCTGGGGTCGCGGCAAGCCCTGCGCATATGATGTCGCCTGAGATGAGGGTCAAGAAGGGGCGCGTGACGATTGAGGAAGAGTTTGGATACGAAGTGGTGTTCCTGCTGCGCGGCGAAAAACTTGATGTCGAGAAGATTCGCCAGACCATTACCGACATGGGAGGGGTATCCACTGTCGTGGCCGGTGACGAATCGAGGAAGCTGCTCAAAGTTCATACGCATACCGAGCGGCCCGGCGCAATCCTGGATTATGGTGTGAGCCTCGGAAGCCTGCTGGATATCAATATCGAGAATTTACAGGAGCAGGTTCTCACCTACGCGGCTGAGAGCGAAGCCGAGCATGCTGCTGAACAGGCGCAGCAGGCGACACAGCAGATCGCCACTGTGGCCGTGGTAGCAGGCCCTGGATTTGAGAAGGTCTTCCGCAGTATCGGGCTTACCGCTATTGTCCCTGGAGGGCAGACGATGAACCCCAGCGTCGAGGAACTGCTCAAGGCGGTCGAGGCGGTGGGTCCAGCGCAGGTGATTCTACTGCCAAACAACAGCAACGTGGTGTTGAGCGCGCGCCAGGTAGTGGGCTTGACCAGTAAAACCGTCTACATTGTTCCAACCGAAACTATGCCCCAGGGTATTGCTGCGCTGCTCGGATTTAACTTCGAGGCCGACTTCGAGTCGAATTGCAAAGCCATGACTGAGGCTGCCACAAGCATCCAGACGGCAGAAATCACCACCGCTGTGCGCACTGCACAGGTAGGCGGTGTGCGTGTGCGCGAGGGTGATTATATCGGCCTGGTGAATGGAGACCTGGCCATTGCAGGGCAAGATATAGAGTATGTGATCCGCGAGACTCTGCAACGTATGCATATCGAACGCTATGAAATTGTCACACTCTATTTTGGCGAGGATGTGACTCGGCAGCAAGCGGAAGAGATCGCTAAGCGCTTAAAGGAAAAATACTCGCATCTTGAGATCGAGGTGGTAGATGGAGGCCAACCCCTCTACGCCTACATTCTTTCAGCGGAATAAACTACTACTATTCAGGAGGTGGAATCATGGCTGCTCGCATCGTTACTGACAGCACCGCAGACATTCCACGAGATCAGGCCGGGGCTGCCGGCATTACCATTGTGCCGCTCACCGTTTTTTTCGGTGACGAAGCTTACCTTGATGGTGTAGACCTGGACAATGCTGGTTTCTACCAAAAGCTTTCGACAAGCAAAACGTTACCGCGCACCTCACAACCATCCCCAGCAGCTTTCCAGCAGGCTTACACGCGTCTTATCGACGAGGGAGCTGACGCCATCCTCTCAATCCATCTTTCTGCGAAGCTAAGCGGTACCTACCAGTCCGCATGTGCCGCGCGGGACACGCTGCCTGATACCGTCAAAAAGATTCCCATTGATATCATCGACTCGCAAACTATAAGCGTGGGTATGTCGTGGGCAATTTTGCTGGCTGCACGAGAGGCGCGTGAGGGTGTGGGCCTGGCGGAGATGAAAGCGCATGTGTTCGACCAGCTCGCGCGTACGCGCATCCTTGCTGTGCTGGATACGCTGGAGTATGTAAAACGCGGAGGGCGCATTGGGGGTGCGAGGGCCTTCCTTGGAAATATGCTCAGCGTCAAACCGATCATCTCGTTGAAGGATGGTGAGGTGGTCCCGGTTGAACAACCTCGCACACGCAGCAAAGCTTACGCGCGGGTTGCCCAGCTGGTGCAAGAAATGGGCGGGGTAGAACACGTCTCTCTTGCCGAGTCGGACGACGAGGTTGGTCAACAGCTCGCGCAGGTAATCAAAACTGTCTATGCGGGTGAGCTTCCTGTCTATCGCCTTGGCGCTGTACTGGGGACGCACACGGGACCCGGCACAGCTGCTGTTGCCGTCGTCTCCACGAAGCAGGACTGACATAGGGTGCTCTGGAAAAGAAAAGAGGTTCGCAGTGTGGCATGAAGTTGTAGCATGTGACATGAGCAGCCCCCCGATTTAGCCATTGACGATTCAGTATGTGTCAAGTTACAATACAAGTACGGGGTATGGAAGTCAGAAAGGCTTCTATCCCAGCGAAACTAGACGCCGGCGCTGAATGTATCTTTAGTAGAGGTGCCTGCCAGGTACCAAGGTCTGTTTGTCTCGTAGTTCGTTTTTTGTAATGGCCGTTGTTCGTTAGAAACTATCTTTAGGGATACCCCTGGTGGGTATCCGCGGTTAGCCATCTTTTCGAGCGTGCCGGGATTTACCCGGCAGTGGGCTATGACTACGAAGGAGGAACGACTGTGGGAATGTTACGGGTGATGTCACGGCGTGGTGACGACCGTGTCACCTGGGATGAGCAGAAGGTGCTGGAGGGAGACCCCGAAGCAGCCGCTGCAATCCGCGAAGCGGAACGCATCTTTTCGCAGGAACGCGCCAAGGGTGCGACTGCTTTCCGCTTGGATCCTGGGAAACCGGCACAGCGCATCGAGGAATTTGACCAAACAGCCGAGCAGATTGTCCTTGTCCCGCGAGTCGTTGGTGGATGATCTTGATCACTCAGCAGGTGCTTACCACCCTGGGTTGGATTGTCTTAGCACTGGCGATTTCTCCAATGGTATGGTTGATCTTTCAGCCATATTTCAAAAGTTTGTCGCCTGCTGAACGAAGGGCCAATGGGCTTCTGCACGATGTACTCACACCTGAGCAATGCCGTCAACTCGTGTGGCGTGGTTACCTTGAAGTCCCAAGTCCTTCAACCGCCCAGCGTGTTTATCGTGTGCCCCGCGCCAGAGGTTATGTTCAGGTCATCGAGAATGGTCGAGCGGTGATGCGCTTGTGCGTGCAACCAGTGGAATGCTTGCCTGATGCTGATGTTGTCGTGCTCCATAAGCTGATGATCGAAGCGAACGAGGAGCATTACCTGCAGAAGGCAAACAAGTATCTTTGCACAGAGTAACGGGAAGCGAGCAGGGTACCTGATCTCTTTACGGGACCAGGTGCCCTGCTCATTTTTCTTGACAGAAGTCCGAGCGGGGAAGCCCCGCGCATGCATGCGGGGGTTCATGACTCATCCTCTTCTGTATCATCTTCCTGCTCCTCCAGCACCTGCACGAGCTCGCGATGACCATTCTGTTTGATACATGCGTGGGGTCCCTCGTCGAGCGGTGTTCCACAGAGTGGGCAGACTGGTCTTCCACTGGTGACCAGCACGGTGATCATTCTGCTGAGTTCCTGTGCCTGCTGCAAGGTGAAGCGGAAGGAGAGCGTGTTCTCTTCGCGGAGTATAACCTGGGGGTCCTGCCCGCGCTCTATAATTACCTCGAGTGGGACGCTAAACAGCACCAGCAGATTGCGTCTCTCGTCATAACTGATGCGCAATTGCCCAACCTGGAACTCAAAGCTGGGCTTTTGCGGAAAGCTGGCTGGGGCTTGCTCCGGAACCTGCTGGGGACCAGTTTGAGCCTCGACGCGCAGAATGCTGCCTTCGGAGAGCTGCGCCAGTACGCGGTCGAGCGCCAATGACAGATTAAAGAGTTGCTCTTTCTCCATCCATATGGCGACTGAGATATTGCGCACCAGGGCAAACAGGCGAAAACGACGTTGACCGGGCTGGCCAATTGCTTCAGCACCAAGTATTTCCACGGAACCCAGGTCTGTAATCATGGAAAAACCTCCATCCCTGCCAGGTGAGGGGGTGAAACAGCCTACTTGGTTCTACACTACTAATATCCTCGCGCTGGATCATACCGGTTCTGCAGCGGCTGACCAGCACGATAGCGCCGCAGGTTTTCAGCAAACAATGCAGCGAGACGAGCCTCGTAATGAACACTGTTTCCAGAAATATGCGGCGTCAAAATCACATTCGGCATCGAGTACAGAGGACTTTGAGGAGGCAGCGGCTCCTCTTCTGCCACATCCAGTCCCGCGCCTGCGATCCATCCCTCATGCAGCGCACGCACAAGCGCCTGCTCATCGATGACTCGTCCGCGAGCAACATTGACAAGATAGGCGTTGCGCCGCATAGCCCGTAATTCGGGTTCGCCAATCAGCTTCTCGGTTTCTCGCGTCAAGGGCACCGAGATTACTACGTAGTCGCTCGAGCCTAACAGCTCGCGCAACTTATCTACGGGAAAGGATTGATCCACATCAGGGTCCTGGTATGCTTCATCACGTATTGAGCGGCTTGTGGCCAGCACACGCATGCCGAAAGCATGGCCAAGTTGTGCAATGCGCCGGCCAATATGGCCAAGCCCGATGATGCCAAGGGTCTGGCCCATCAATTCACGCCCTCCGAGATTATACCAGGTGGCGCTGCGTGCCCAAACATGCCCATCCTGGAGGTGTACCATCTGTGGCCAGTTCCAGTTGAACATCAGCATGCTGCCGAAAACGTACTCGCTGATATTTATCGCGTGAATACCCGCTGCTGTGGTCACAACCACGCCGCTATCCGCGCCAAGTATGCCAGTGGGCGCAAGTGAATCGATACCCGCGCCCGGAAATTGGAGCCAGCGCAAATTGGGCGCTAGCGTACGCCAGTTGACAGGGAGTGTATAACTACACAATATTTCTGTCCCGGGCAAGCAGGTGGAAAGTTCATCCGAAGTGGTCACAACTACCGACTCGGTAGCACCGGCCTCCCTGAGAAGCTGCTGCGACGCGGCAGAGAATGGAAATGTACTCACGACGTTCAGGCTGGTAGACACTATCACAAACTGCCTTTCAAATGTAGTTAAGTAGTACTCGATCTTATTCCGACCGGCAACGTACCTTGAAATGGGTCTTGCTTGTAACGGTTCCCCGAACCGTTCTTGACGCGACTGCGTCGGTTCTTACCCGTCCCGGCAACGCTGCTGCGCAGCTAGTGCTGCGCACTCAGCCGAGACGAGCAGCACTACGGACTGCGTCCGTCAGGCAAGACCAAAGGAAGTACTGCGTCCTAACTTCGTTCAGCCGGTCGGAAAGGTAGTATCGTTGAGCGAATAATCATTTGCAGTGGTAGTAGTAGTAGTCTATACGATGTAAAGCGTTGTGACAAGGGTCTATTCACCACGAAAAAATATGAAATTACGTCTCTTTTCATCGTCGTTCAATCACTTCCTCTGCCGATTTTTTCAACTCTTCTTCATACAGTTTCGACCAGGTGTGACCAAAGTACTGTAAGGTTATTACTTTAGGAGAGAAAAGTAGCCCACTTAATCAGTTCTTCATCTACATAGAGTATGGTGAATAGGAATCCTGTCGGTTATCTTCGTTGAGCTGACAGGCAATATGTATGTAGTAATAGAGACATCAAATTCAACACTAGTTTGGGGGATTGGATGCAAGAGACTCGACATCCAACTTTGTCGATACAGTCTCGTCTGAAACGGGTCAAACTGGTGCGCATGACACCCGAACGTGTGCCTGCACCGGAGAACGAAAGCAGTGTGACACTGCCATTACCAGTGCAACAAAAACCAGCCTGGCACACTTTTTTAGGTACTCCTTTGGTCAAAGGAGCGCTTGGTCTGCTCATCGGCATCGGTTTACTGGTGGCTGTCTCTCGTTTTGTTGACTTCTCCACAACCATTCATCTCATGCAACAGCGCCTGACGACGCCCCAGGGAGTCCTGTTAGCGCTCTTAGCAAGTATGGCCCTCGTGCTGGCATTTTCCATTCGCGCTCTGCGCTGGAAGGTCCTCTTAAATCCCGTTGGGAAGGTTCGGTCCCTCACCGTTCTGCAACTCTTCCTCATCGGCGTCTTCCTCAATTTCCTGTTGCCCATCCGTGCTGGCGAACTGGCAAAGAGTCTGGTACTCAAACGCAAGACAGGTATTCCCCTCAGTCAATCGCTGCCCACGATCACCATGGACAAGGCTTTTGATTTGTTGCCCGCACTTTTCGTGATTGCGGTTGTCCCGCTCGTGGGTGCGCACCTGGATATCAAGCTCTGGTCGGTGTTGGTGCTCGCCAATGGATGCCTGCTTGGTCTGTTCCTCTTTGTCATCCTCGCTGCCTGGAAACGTCCTCTCGCTCTTGGCCTTCTCCAACGAGTGACGGGGATGCTTCCCAGGGCCCTTGGGAGCAAAATCGAGGGCTTTCTCACTGGCTTTGTCGATGCCCTGCTGCTGAGTGCGAAAAATCCCAGAGTGCTGCTCTCGGCAGTCCTGCTCACCGGTGTTGCTGTGATCTGTGATGGTCTGTACAATTACTTCGCTTTCTGGACGATTGGGTACCACATTACCTTTGGGGAGGCCCTTGTTGGGTATCTGCTGTTCAACCTGTTCTACCTCCTGCCCAGTCCACCAGGACAGGTCGGCAGTAATGAAGTCGTAGCTCTGCTGATTTTCACCGGACTGCTGCATCTTGCACGCGAGAAGGTGATCGCGATGGCCGTGTTCTTCCATCCCTGGTCGGGTCTGCTCATGTGCGTGATGGGGATGGCATGTCTGAGTTCCTTGGGAGTCACCTTCTCCCAGACGCTGAACCTCCAGACGGCAAACCACAGCAGTAAGCACCGCAAACCGCCCTATCGACAACAGTGACCAGGGAGTTTCCTGGTTGTAGAAAGGACAAAACGATGTCATCGCAGGCTGAACAGCTAACGCCCAGCACACAGAACACGGAAATACCAGAGCAGCAGCGACAGGAAGCCGAGCGAAAGAAGCTTGACATTCAGGAATTCATCTCTTCGGGGTTGACAAGACTCTGCTTACGCATGGGAGAGCATATGAACCCCTCACACCTTGTTAAACTGAACCATGCCATCAACTCCCTTGAAGTGGGACATTGGATGAAGGAGAACGGCTACAGCTTTCGCAACGCACCTCGCTTTCGAGACCGATATGACCTGTATACCGCGCTTGCACGTAAGATCGAGCAGGAGGTCGTTCTTTATCTCGAATTTGGTGTCTGGCAAGGAGCATCGCTGCGCACGTGGAGTAACTTGTTGCGAAACCCCCTCTCTTCACTTCACGGTTTCGACAGCTTTGAAGGCTTGCCTGAAGCCTGGGACAGATTTCCCAAGGGGACGTTTGATGTCAAAGGGGTGCTGCCGCAGTTCGACGATCCCCGCATTATCCTTCACCAGGGCTGGTTTCATGAAACGCTTCCCGAGTTTGTGTTGCCCGCGCATGAGCGTCTTTTGCTCAACCTGGACGCTGACCTTTATTCGTCAACCAAGTATGTGCTCGAGACATTACGGGAAGTCATTTGCCCAGGCACGATCATTCTCTTCGATGAATTCCATGACCGTCAGCATGAAGTCAAAGCGTTCAGCGAGTTTATGGAAACCCATCGCATGAAATTTCGTTTCCTCGGCGCTGCCGTGTACTGCGGATTACATACCGCCTTTGAGCGGATCAAGTAGCTGGAGCGGGGAGAGAGACGATGCGGGAGCCCGTCTGTCCAAATGATCTTTGGACTGCACCCCTGAGACCGGTTCATGCACATTACCGGGTTAATTGTTCATGTGCATGAACCGGTCCCCAGGCTCACCTTCACGTATGCAAGGCAGCCGCAGCCATGATACCATTGTTCCTCTAACCTGATACTGTCGTGCCTTGTAGGAAGCGTGCTGTTTTGTTATGCTCTAACAACTCTCACCCGGTTGACAATTGTCCTAAAGAAAATCAATTTAGTAGCAGATATGTAGAGCTGTGCGTTTGAAGAAATAGATGCCTGAAAGCATCAGCTCATTCGCTTATTCCGGGCCAGCAAGATGTTGCCCCTACGCAGGGAGTTGGGAAGTATGCCGATCAATAATGACCTGAACCCAGGAGCCGCAGCAACTCCTGACAAATACTACAAGCAGCAGGCGGAACCGACGCCGGGCTGGAGAGAACTTGTAGGAGGAGGAGGGACACCGCCCCGCAGGAGGTCGAAAGGGAAAGGACGTCTCTATACTATTTTGAGCACGCTTTTGCTCGTGATGATTATTCTTGCCGCAGTGCGTGTGACGAGCGTCGCAAGCGGGAACACCGACGAGTTGGTACTAAAGGTTGGCAGTCAACAGCAGGCTCTCATCGACCTGCGCCAGGGCCTGCCAATCAGCCCCTATCTTTTCGGCGTCAATGCGTTTCCGGAGGAGCAGACCAGGGACGCGCTCAATATCTATTCAGGGTTCATGTCCTATGGCCAACAGGTCGTAAGTGGCTTGAAGGACGCGGGTATCAAGCTCCTGCGCTTTCCCGGTGGGAGCTGGGGCGAGGATAAGCCGCTCCAGAATCATGTTCTCTCTTATGAGCAACTCTACGACTTCAGCACGTTGCTCTCCCAGACTGGAGCCGAGGGCATGGTACAGGCGCGCCTCTCGTGTCCCCTCGACAATTTGAATTCGGGTCTGAAAAACTGCCTGGAACAGCGAGCCAACCTGGCCGGGAGCTGGGTGGACTTCATGAGCAACCCGAAGAGCAGACTGCGCACAGGCCTGTTCGCGAATAAACCGATTCATTCGATCAAATTCTGGTCCGTGGGCAATGAGCCTGATCAATTGATCGATCCAGCTACTAAACAACCGTATACCGTGAATGACTACGTCAAGGATTTCATAGCCTATTCAATTGCCATGCATCAAAACAACCCGACTATCGAGGTCTTTGGCCCAGAGCTGAGCCAGTTCTACGGCGTTGGCGTAGGTCCAAAGGACAAACCAGGAACGCTCTGGATGGAAGGGTTCCTGAAAGGGGTGGCCGATTACGAAAAGGCTACTAATTTTTGTAAAGTTCATGGTTATTGCCTGCTCGACGGGGTCTCATTCCATTTTTATCCGTTCACCGATGCCAGCATCAATCCTGACCTGTTAATGAGCAGCCCGGATGAGTTGAATTACCTGCTGCCGCCACTGCGGCAGCTCATCCGGCAAACGCTTGGACGCGATGTCCCTATTGCCATCACTGAAATTAATACGAACACAACCGCCCAGGTGCCCACACGCGGGCAGGCTGCACTGTGGTGGGCCGATACACTGGGCACGCTGATGAACCAGGAAGTCGAGTTCGTGGGCTTTTTCTTTGCGGAGGGCTTCGATCAGCCCTACCCGCTGTTTACCAGCGATAATTCGCACCAGCAAACGGCCATGTTCAGAGTAATGCAGTTGTTCTCAAACTTGCAGCATAATCTCATCCCGCTGCAGGTACAGCACGACCCGGTCAGCGTCTATGCCACGCAGGATGACGCGCACAATACCGTCAGCCTTTTATTCATCAATAAATCGGGCGACAACCAGTCTGCGGAGGTGAGTGCGCAGAACCAGATTTTCGGTACCAGTCCCTGGCATACCCAGGATATCAGTATCGCGCCCTATAGTATGGTGCTGGTTACATTGCACCGTAATGGAGGCGCGGAAGCCTATAGCTTCACGGTGCCAGCCGTCAATGATGCCACCATTCAGTCTTTGATACACACCATGTGCGGCAATAAAGTTGACGCGCTGGCATACAATGTTCCTTGCTAGTGGAGGGCCGATAATGAATTTTAACAAGCAAGACCGGTAATAGTTTGTCACCCTGAGCGCAGCGAAAGGTCTGTCTGGATGGGCGCACAGATCCTTCGCGGAGTTTACCCTGAGCGAAGCGAATGGGCTCAGGATGACAGTACCGGCCCCTACGGGTGGCCGGAGTAATTTGCGGTTTAGTGGGGGAAAGATAGTGATTCTGAGTTTTATTGGCCTGTTTTTTTTAATACTCTATCTGCTTATCGTCCTGCTGATGGTCTTTCAGGCCATCTTCAATATACGCTTGCGCCTTTATATCTGGGAGAAGCCAGAACACGCGTGGCTCAACCACGCCCCAACGGTTTACCAGGATCCGTGCCTCTCCTTCACCATTCTTTTGCCTGCAAAGAACGAGGAGCGTGTCTACCGCGAGACTATTCAGAAGGTGTACGATCTCAACTATCCGAAAGAACTGTTGCAGATCATCGCCATCTGTCGCGAGGATGATCCGGGCACCATCGCCGAGGCCCAGGCAAAGATCGACGAACTCGGTGATCCAAATGTCCAACTACTGATCTATAATGATTATCCTATCACTAAGCCACATGGGTTGAACCTGGGATTGCAGGTGGCGCGGGGCGATGTCGTGACCATCTTCGATGCCGAGGATGAGCCGCATCCCGATATTCTCAATATCATGAATACGACGATGCTCAATGAAGATGTGGATGCAGTGCAGAGCGGCGTGCAGCTCATGAATCACAATACCAGGTGGTTCAGTTTTTTGAATGTGCTGGAATATTTCTTCTGGTTTAAATCATCGATGCATTTTTACGCAAATACCGGTATAACGCCACTTGGTGGAAACACGGTGTTTGTGCGGCGCGAACTGATGGAGCAATTGGGCGGTTGGGATGAGTATTGCCTGACCGAGGATGCCGACCTGGGCATTCGCCTGAGCCTCGCCCATGCGCGTATACGCATCATCTACGATGATGAATTTGTTACACGCGAGGAAACGCCGCACACGATTAAACAGTTCATCAGGCAGCGCACGCGCTGGAATCAGGGCTTCATACAAATTTTTCTCAAGTGGGAATGGCTGAAGTTGCCAAAGCTTTCCCAGCGCCTGCTGGCGTTTTATGTGCTCATCTTACCGGAATTGCAGGCATTATTTGCAATTCTGATACCTGTTGCAATCGTGATGTTCATTTTAGTCAAGTTCCCGCTCTGGCTTGCCATGTTCACCTTCTTACCCCTGTATTGTCTTGTCCTGGGAATTTTCCTGGACCTGGCGGGACTGCACGAGTTCTTGAAAGCGCACAAGCGCAAGTGGAGGTGGCACGAGGCGTTGATCCTGGTGCTGGTCTTTTTCCCGTACCAGTGGATGCTGAGCATCGGCGCGTTACGCGCGGTGTACCGTTCGATAAGGGGAGCGTCAAATTGGGAGAAAACCGTACACATTGGACAGCATCGCAGCAGGACAGTCGTGTGAGGGCAGGGGCAATCGCTCAGAGCTGTAGCTTAAATTTTGATGAATAGAGTAAAGAAAGACTGATGACATTTTCGTATACACCACAAGAACCGGAGCCGCGCCGGGGGGGCGCCGGGCAACCACAGCCACAGGTACCGGAGGTACTCGTAAATGGCGAGCCTGCAGCGCCTATGGAGAATCCGCAAAGATTATCCGGCAGAATTTCCCCGGCAGGCGCTCACGGCAGGGCCCTGATACAAGATGCGCCCACGCAAACGTTGGATGCCCAGGTTGCACCTCCACCGGAGGTTGTGAATGGCAACGTCATCCTGTATCGCCGTCCCAATTTCTTCGTGCGCACGGTGTATCGCCCCGGACAAAAACAGCCTCCTTTGCGCAAACCCAGCGGGTATACTGCGAAGACGCCAACCGTAATTCCGGATCAAGAGAAGCGCATCGCGTTCAGCGAAACGCGCATGATGCCGAGTGTAACGGTGCATACGACCAAACAGACGAAAGCCATTCCAATGCCTGTATGGTTGGAGGCGGTGATTGTCGTACTTGCCCTGGCCGGTACATTTGTGGCACACGCGTATAACATGTTTAATTATCCACGTTATGAGCTGGACGAAGGCACTTACATGTCGAATGCGTGGGCAATTACGCAGGGGATGCTCTCGCCTTATCCTTACGGGTATGGACACCCGCCACTGGCCTGGATACAAATTGCGGCCTGGATAAAACTTACCGGCGGTTTATTTACCTTCGGCAATGCGATCAACAGTGGTCGTGCGTTTATGCTCTTATACGCGGTCGGCAGCGCCTTGCTTGTCTACCTGATTGTACGCCGCCTGGGCGGAAGCCGGAGCGCTGCTCTGCTGGCACTGGCGATCTTCTCGTTTTCGCCGCTCAGTATCACCTATCAAGTGCAGGTATTTCTGGATAACATCGCCACGTTCTGGCTGCTGCTCGCGATCTACTTTCTCGCGATAAGCAATAGCCGCCTGATTTATATTGTACTGGCGGCGATTGCCTTTGGCATCTCTGTACTTTCAAAAGAGGTGTTCCTGGTCGCTTTGCCGGCGATGATTTACGGTGCCTGGCTGCACACGACCAGATTCCAGCGCAAATTTACGCTTGTTGCCTTTATCTATATCGTAATGGCCATCTGTTCGGTCTTTGTGCTGCTGGCAATTTTGAAGGGTGAATTGTTTCCTTATGAGTGGCACCTGCCCGGGGATACGCACCCACACGTGAGCATGTGGGATAGCCTTATTGGGCAGGTCCAGCGTGGGGAGGAAAACGGCAGCTTAGCGCAAAGCCTGACCGCCTGGGAAGACGATCAGTTGTTTCTCATTTGCAGTCTTGCCGCTCCTGGCTTTAACCTGCTCTATGGCTTGTGGAACCGCAGGCTTTTACTCTACTATATGGTGCTCTCGCTACCTCCGTTTAGATTTTTTGTAAAAGGATGGCTGCGCAAAACGAAAGAGTCGCTGCCCGATGTCACAGTAGTACGTGACAGGCATTTTCTGCTTTCGCTACTTGCGATCTTCTTCTGGCTGTTACTGGTGCGCGGCGGGCAGGTGCTCTCGTTCTATATCATCCCGCTGATCCCCCTGGTCGCGCTCAACACCGCCATGGCGCTCAACACTATATTAGGATGGCTCGGCAAACTGGTGCGCTTCGACGTTGTGCGCGCTGTGCTGCTCGTCATTGCTATCGCGGCTGTAGTTACCTACGATATCCAGGATACGGGGTTCCGTTTCTACCAGCACCCCACTTCAGCACAGAATCAGGCGCTGGTGTGGATACGCGCGCACGTGCCGCACAACGCATTTATTGTCATTAACAGCTACCTGTACCTGGACCTGCGCGTGCCCGGCGGCGTGGGCGTTGGCGATGGGGCGCCGTATCCTCACGCTGAGGTATACTGGAACGTGGCCTATGATCCAGAGCTACACTCCCAGGCCCTGGAAAACAACTGGGACCGCATCGACTATATCGTGGCCGATTCGGAGATGCTGCTCGACATCCAGACCTACGGTGGGCAGGTGGGCATAGGGGGGATGGGCATAATTTACCAGGCGTTAAAGAACTCAGTTCAGCTCGCGGAATTCAGGACGAACGATCATAGCCTGCAAATTGTGGTTGATGTGTTCCAGGTGAACCATAAAAATCCGCCACAAACCGTCTACCAGGCGCCAGCAGCGGGCAGCGGTGCCCTGGCCCAGACCGATATGACGGCCTTGCCAGGTGGGCCGTCACCGGGAGATCATTTTGGGCTGGCTGATCGCCAACGGGCAATCACATCGTAGGGGTGGCGGCGGCGGGATATAATAGTAGGGGCAATATATAAAATAATTTATGGAAGAGGCATCATGTTAGCAACACGGCCAGATACGGATACACTAGCAATTACGCGCACTTTTGATGGTATTGAGGAAGCAGCGCATCGCGTCATTGAACAATCAGGCGGTATGGTCTCTGTTATGCGTGGGGCCAAAGTGGCGATTTTGAAACCCAATTTTGTAGCTGGCCGCAGCGCCGGGACAGGTTCAACCACCAGCTTTGCCCTGCTCAAGGCCGTGGCAGAAGAAGTTCGTGCCTGCGGGGCAGAGCCGGTACTCTGCGAAACCCCTGGCACAGAGTTTGACCGCGAGGCAACCTACACCATCCTGGGCGTCGAGCAATTCTGCGCTGAGAATGGCATTCGCATCTTGCGCGTTGACCCTGAGGGCGGCGAGCAGGATTGGATGGAACTGCGACCGGAGGGTGCGAAGCGACTACGCAGATTCCGCGTCCCGCGTATACTGAGCGAGGCGCGTTTGATTAACCTGCCCGTTCTCAAGACGCATGTTGTCTCGACGATGACGCTCGGCATGAAAAATCCAATGGGTATTTTGCCCCGGCCTGACCGCCGCTCGATGCATACCTTCGGTATCGACCAGTGCATCGTGGATATGAATCGTGGTATCAAGCCTGACCTGACTATTGTCGATGGCAGCGTTGGACAGGATGGCGAGGGGCCACTCTATGGCGATAAAGCCGATCTGCAGGTACTGGTAGCCGGGCGCGATAGCCTGGCCGTTGACCTGGCCTGCTGCCAGCTCGTGGACGTTAAACCCCGGGATATTCCGCATCTCAAACTGGCCCTGGAACAGCTGGGCAAGCCCTCGTGGAACCTGGTCGGCGAAGAGCCCGGCGTGATCAAGAAATTCCGCCTGCCGCAGCAGAAACCCATCTATCGTTTCATCTTCTGGATGATGTACCCGCTGGACTACCCATATACCTGGATTGCAGAGCGCGGTAAGCATTTTTGTACAACGCTTTACAGCACCGGCCTGGTTGGCACGCGCCCGCAAATCAAAGAAGAGGATTGTACGCGCTGCGGCGTATGTGTAGAAGCCTGCCCGCTGCCAAACGTGATTGACCTCAAGAACTTGAAAGTCAACTATGCAACCTGTCAACGTTGCCTGCTCTGCTACGAGGCTTGCCCTGAGAATGCCATCAGCGTGAAAGGGTATTCAGGAGCGAGGCAGTAAAATGACTGTCTTAGTAACGGGCGCGACAGGCTTTTTAGGTTCTGCGCTGGTCACCGAACTGGTAAGACAAAAACAAGCGGTGCGTATACTTGCACGCGACGAGCAAAAAGCACGCACACAGTGTGGTGATGCGGTTACTATCATTCGCGGCGAGATCACGGATGTAGAGCAAGTAGCACGGGCAGTTGATGGCGTGAGCATCGTCTATCACCTCGTAGGCAAGCTCTATCACCCCAGCATACCGGCAAAACTCTACCAGCTTACACATGTCGAGGGCACGCGCATCCTGCTCAATGCCTGCACAGGGCAGAGCCAGTTGCAGCGTATCGTGCACTGCAGCACCACCGGTGTACACGGTGTAACGGGCAAAACACCTGTCGCCGAGGATGCGCCCTTTGCTCCTACCAATCCGTATGAAGCCACCAAACTGCAGGGCGAACTACTCGCGCTCAAAGCCTATAAAGAGCACGGCCTGCCGGTAAGCGTGGTCAGGCCCGGCCTCGTGTATGGCCCTGGCGACCTGCATTTGCTGGGCTTCTTCTCTTCAATCAAAAAAGGCCTGTTTCGCGTCATCGATGGCGGGAAAGCGCTGCTGCACCCGGTCTACATCGATGATATGACCGCTGCCTT
>Ga0209701_10000092_pt1 | contig 40206 bp, 27 predicted proteins | sample CZO8metaG_4_FD_188356 | JGI IMG/M metagenome (GOLD analysis project Ga0209701, IMG submission 188356) | Vadose zone soil microbial communities from the Eel River Critical Zone Observatory, Northern California, USA - CZOApr15con2H3.8 metaG... | ecosystem: Environmental > Terrestrial > Soil >... | reverse complement strand
CTTTCAGCAGAATCGCTGAAGCGCGGCCACGCGGAAATGCAGCAGGCGCAAGCCTTGACCAGCACGCCGCGCGAGCGCGCCTATATTGACGCCCTGGCCGCCTTCTACCAGGACCTTCGGCAGGACCACATGGTGCGCGCCAAGGCCTTCGCCGAAGGCATGGCAAAGGTACATCGGGACTTTCCCGACGACGTGGAAGGGGCGGCGTTCTACGCCTTGTCGTTGCTTTCCTCCGCGCCGCCGAACGACACCACCTTCGCCAATGCCAAGGAAGCCATCGCCATTCTCGACCCGCTGTTTGCCCATTACCCGAACCATCCGGGTCTGGCGCACTACATTATTCACGCCTGCGACACGCCACAGCTAGCCCATCTGGGCCTGAATGCGGCCCGGCGCTATGCCGCCATCGCCCCTTCGTCCCCGCATGCGCTGCACATGCCATCGCACATCTTCGCCCGCCTGGGGATCTGGCAGGAGGACATTCAGTCGAATCTGGCCTCCATTGCCGCAACCCGCCACTCCATGGGCATGCACATCGGCGGCGAAGGTCACCAACTGCACGGCACCGATTTCCTCGTATATGGGCTGCTCCAGGTAGGCGACGACAAATCCGCGCGCTCGTGGGTTGAAGGTGTGCCCAAGGTCGTGGAGGAAATCCGCCAAAGCGGAACCCCAATTGGGGAGTGGGGGGATTACATGAACGCCGTGAACGCCCACTTGCCGGCTTTGTTCGCCCTGGAAACACACCACTGGGCGCAGGCCGCGGCACTCCCCTCGCCACCAAACATATCGCCGCGCGTCGCGACCGAGACCTACTGGGCGCGCACCATCGGCGCTGCCCACATGCACAATGCCAAGCAGGCACGCAAAAACGCCAAGCACTACGAAGTGCTGCTAGAGAAATTGGGCAAATCTGAGGAGGGTCACCTGCTTCAGTACTTCGATGTCGAGCACGACGAGGTTCTGGCCTGGCGTGACTTCGCCGAGAAGAAGAACGAAGATGCCATCCGCCTGATGCGCGCTGCCGCCGACCGCCAGGATGCACGTGGTAAAGGCGAGGTGGACCTGCCGGCGCGTGAAATGCTTGCCGATATGCTGCTGGAATTCAATCTTCCTCGAGATGCGCTCGCGGAATACGAACGATCCATGACAATCGATCCGAACCGCTTCAACGGTCTTTACGGCGCAGGGCGTGCGGCGGAACTCGCAAACCAGCCCGAAAAGGCGAGAAGCTATTACGCCACTCTGGTTAAGAATTGCGAAGGATCGAACTCCGACCGTCCCGAACTAGCCAGCGTCGGCGCCGCGCTAGAAAAGAAGGACACGGCCCCCAAGTAACAGTGCTCGCGGAAGGCTGGCGGACTGCAGCTACGGGCCTTCACTGGCCTTCAGGCCAAAACCCTCCCGAGTGACGAGCAACTCTCCAGAAGTAATCCACATGATTAACGCTTACCGACAAGTGATTTGACTCCATTTGACTCCAATTGGACTGAAACGCGGGTGGTAACGCCTTTGTTTGGTTCATTCGGATTTGTTCGATTCCCATCGCCCGCTCCAGATTCTAAACGAGTTACGGTCCATTTCTCGGTTTCCATAACGTTTTGTTGTTTCCAAATCTCCACAAACCATGCTTTTTTGCACTGAAACCGTCAAGCTAATCGATCTGACTTTTCCGAGCTAATTTGCTAAATCTCGCGGGAATAACATCTTAATTGGATTCTTCACAGACCTGATCAAGAGATATGGTTAACATCAAAAGCTCGCAAAGCTTCTGACCTAGATTCCCGTGGGTCATTCGAGATTCTCACTCGGAAAATCAGCCCGCGTCGCGAGCTTCAAAAACTTTAGCTATAACCGGAGCGAGGGAAACATTGGTGCGTTGGCCACGACCAATACTTGGCTAAGACACACGGCGCCGCGGCGATGGGAAATGAAAGAAAATGGACGGTACTAGACTTTGTCCGGCGAGAAAAGGTGAAGCGTTTTTTTCAGGAACACGGCAAATGGGGTGAGTACTCATCTGCGGGATAAGCAGCTTTTTTGATGTCGAGCATCCATTTTTTCCTTGACAACGGGAATCCCATTCATATTATGAGACGCGTGCCACAATCTAAGACAACCGATTCTCCGTATAGAGTCCAGGTTCTCGACCGAGCTTTGGCGGCCCTGGCCATCTTGGCGAACAGCTCAAGCGATTGCAGCCTTGCGGAGTTGTGCCCTGCCTTGAAGCTCCACAAGAGCACGGTACATCGGCTGATGATGGTGCTGGAGCAGCACCGGCTGGTGGTCAAGAACCCGGAAACGGGGCGATATCGCTTAGGGCTGAGGCTCTACGAATTGGGATCCCGAGCGATCGACGGGCTCGATCTCCGCGGACGCGCGCGGCCCTATCTCGATCGACTACAAGCCGAATTTGGTGAGACGGTATTCTTTTGCATTCTCGACGAGGGCCAGGTGTTCTATGTGGAAAAGGTCGAGTCGCAGCAGAGCGTGCGCACAGCTTGCACGGTAGGAAGCCGCGCTCCCGCGTATTGCACCGCGGTTGGCAAAGCGATGCTAGCGGAGCTTCCGGAAGCGGAGGTGAGCAAGATTGTCCGCCGCTGGGGGTTAAAGTCGGTCACAGCAAATACCATCACCACAGCGAGTGCGCTGAAAGCCGAGTTAAGAGCTGTGCGGTTGCGCGGCTATGCCATTGATGAGGAAGAGAAAGAGGAGGGCCTGCGGTGTATCGGAGCGGCGGTGCGCGGACATTCGGGAAAATTATTTGCGGCTATTAGCGTTTCGGGGCCGGCGTTCCGCATGACCAAAAAGAGAATTCCGGAGATTGGCCAAGCGGTGATGTGGGCCGCGAATGAGCTATCTGCAGAGTTGGGGTATCAAGGCGCGTCGCTCGAAGTTGCGCGCAGGGCAGCAGGGTAAGCTAAATCTGGTAACGGTGCCCGGCGAAAGCCTGGGCCTTTTTTCAGGGGCAAAGAGTCAGTGAGATGCCGTCTCACGATGCGGTACGCTAGGTCGTTCCGTTACTGGCCATCCAAGATTTCCCTCTGGCGGCCGCATTGAAACGGGGTGGACGAAAAAAAGAAGTCGGCCAGAAGGAATGGTCGGAAGACGTGCCTGTTTTTTTCGAAGGGGGTGTTCTTGTGAGAAAACTGTCCAAATCAAACCAAGACGTTTGGGGTGGTAAGTTTCCTGAGTTCGCATTAAAGACGGCAGCGTTTATGTTAACGGTCTTATTGACGACTTGGGTTGTCAATCCGGCCGCGGCCCAAAGCATCTTCGGGCGTATCGCCGGAACCGTGACCGATTCGCAAGGCGGTGCGGTGGCGGGCGCGAAGATCACTATCGTCAACGAAGAGACGAAACTCGAAAGGCAGACGAGCACTGATTCTAATGGGTACTATGTGGGCAGCGATTTGCCGGTGGGTGTGTACAGTGTAATTGCAGAACAATCCGGCTTCAAAACCCTCAAAAAGACCGGGAACGACCTAGTGGCCGGCGGTCGTTTGACAGTGGACCTAAGCCTGCCAATCGGTGAGGTCTCACAAAAAATAGAAGTCGCCGACGTCGCCGAAACTGTTAATACCACCTCTGGTGAACTCGCGCGAACCATTGATTCGAACCAGGTGAAAGACGTGGCCCTAAATGGACGCAACTACATGCAGTTGCTTTCCCTCATTCCGGGAGTCGCGATTCAAACCGATGACGAGCTTAACTTAACCACCAGCCTCGCCACTAACAATCAGTCCGTCAACGGCAACCGCAACGATTCCAACTCTCTTTCCGTGGATGGGGGCTTCAATCTGGATTCGGGCTCGAACAGTAGTCAAATCAATAACGTGGGGATTGATTTCATTCGTGAAGTTGCCGTCAAATCTTCAAACTTTTCAGCGGAATATGGGCGAAACTCCGGCGCGTCGGTGAACGTGGTAACGCGGAGTGGAGGTGACGGCTTTCATGGTTCTCTCTTCGAATACATTCGGAACGACGTGTTGGATGCGCGAGATCCTACTCCGGGTGCGGTAAAAGGGCCCCTTCGATTCAATGACTTCGGATGGGATTTCGGCGGTCCCATCAAACGCGGCAAACTTTTCTTTTTTGCCGGCGAGGAGTGGAAGAGGATTCGGCGGTTTGCCAACGCGGCAACCAGGAACCTCCCCACCAACGCAGAGATCCGCGGTGATTTTAGCGCTTTACTCACGTTGCCCAAGCCGATCCAGCTGCACATGCCAGGACAGCCCATGGTCCCCATTCCTGGAAACGATATATCTTCATTGATCACGACGGACGGCAAAGCGATAGGTTCGGTCTATGCCGCCATGAGGCAGGCGGCCAGAAGTGTTACGGACATTTCGTCAAAGACTGGGAGCGTGGGAACGTTTCAGCCAACCAACCCCTTCGACTGGCGGGAAGACCTGGTCCGAATAGACTATAATATCAGCAAGAAGCATAGTCTTTATGGGCGGTACATTCACGACAACTATAATCTGATCGATCCTTTTGGAACCTTTTCTCTGGGCGGCATTCTGCCCACTACTCCCACCAACCGGCTTCGTCCGGGCTACAGTTATCAGGTAGGCGAAGTTTGGTTGATAAACTCTTCTTTGGTTAACACGGCCAGGGTGAACGCCTCGTGGAATAGCCAGCACATTCCTCCTGTTGGCAACGCCTGGGAACGGTCCACCTACGGCTTTGCTTTTTCCACCGTCTTCAATGGCGGACTATTCCCGGGTGGAATTCCCGACGTCACCGTGTCACCAATTACTGGAGTCCCGGGACCCGCGTCATTTGAGGGCCCCGCCTTCTCCCTGTTATCGCCCGTCACGGACATCGCGCCAACCGATGACCTGACTTGGCAGAAAGGGTCTCATACTTTCAAGACAGGAGTGTTGGTGGTCCGAAACCGCAAGGACCAGAACGCGCGGCCAGGGTTAAACGGTGCTTCCTATAATGGGACTGTTGTCTTCAATCTCAGTAATACCAACACGACCGGCGATCCCTTTGCTGATGCGCTCCTAGGTAACTTTCAGCAGTACACGGAAACATCCTCTGACCCCGTCGGACATTTCCGTTTCACAGCCTACGAGGCATATGTGGCCGATACCTGGAAAGCAACCCGTCACCTTAGTTTGGAGGTCGGAGTGCGCTACCAACATCCCGGGCCGACTTACACGCAAGGCAACAATGTAACCAACTTCGACCCCAGTCTTTACGACCCGGCGCAGGCGGTAACCGTCACAAGCAAGAGCACGATCGACACAACAAAAGGTGGTAATCGCTTCAACGGGTTGGTCCGGCCGGGCAGCGGCGTGCCCTCTGATCAGTTGGGGCGAGTGCCCAACGGGAACAGCCCGCAAGTAACCGCTGTGCCCGCAGGGGCGCCACGCGGCTTCTACGATGCGGAGAACCTTTTTGCGCCGCGCTTTGGCTTCTCCTATTCTCCGTTCAAGGACGACAGAACCGCGATTCGCGGCGGATTCGGTATTTTCTATGACAAGCCCGAGGGCAACATTATCTACCCCTTGCTAAATACGCCACCGTTTCCGCAAGTGGCGTCATTTCAAAACGGCAATCTCTCGAACCCCTCCGGGGGTTCCGCGCCGGCGACTGGCCTTATCCCGGACATTAACGCCATCGATCCGAATTTGAAAGTTGCCCGCACCATGAATTACAGCTTAGGCGTGCAACACGAGCTGCCACTGGGCATCCTCTTCGAAGTGTCGTACGTGGGCAACGAGGGTCGTCACCTGTTACGTCAGCCGGATGTCAATCAGCCGAGCTTTGCGGTGCTGCAGGCCAACGCCGCTCTTCCCGCAGCCCAGCAGTTGACGACCAACCAGTTGCGACCCTTCCTGGGTTATAACCGCATCCTGATGTTCCTTAGCGATTCGACGTCGAATTACAACGCCCTTCAGGTTTATGCGACAAAGCGCAAGGGCGACTTCATGGCTTCTGTCAGTTATACCTTTTCAAAAGCGCTCACTGATGCCAGCGTCCTGGGGGCTCATAGCGACGATCCAACCGATAGGCACTTCAGCTATGGAGTAGCGGACTTCGACCGGAGAAACGTTGTTGCGCTCACCTACGTTTACGATTCTCCGTTCTTCCGAAATCGAGGCGGGTTTGTTGGCACCGCTCTGGGTGGGTGGCAACTAAGCGGAATCACTCGGGCGCAGTCCGGGCAACCCATTACGATCCTGGCCAGCGCCGCACTAGGGAAAGGCACCAACGTAAATGGCCGGCGCGCGAATTTAGTCCCTGGCCAATCCATCACGGTGCCGAACCCCAGTGCTTCCCACTGGTTTAACCCCGCCGCTTTTGCCAACCCCTCTCCCACAAATCCAGGTACCAGCGGCGTTGGCAGTGTCATCGGTCCAGACTTTTTCGTAACGGACATTTCCTTGCGCAAGAACTTCAAATTGCCGAGGGAAGGCATGAACCTTATATTCCAGGCGGACTTCTTTAATGTGTTCAACCGAGCAAACTTCGTCTTGGGCGGTCTTGGCAACGCAACCCTCACCGTTGGCTCCGGCAACTTTGGAGCGGTAGGAGCTGCGGTCAACCCGCGCAATATCCAGTTTGGAATGAAATTTAATTTCTGAGCGCGTGGGTCACCCGTCCTGGCGGCCACCCTTTAATGTTTGCGCTCCGGTGTCCGCGGTTTGAGATCGACTACATGAGCATCGAACAAAACACGCGTCCAGGTAGCTCATATGTTTATGGCAAGCGTCGCCAGGACCTCTTCGAAGGAGGGGTTATGAGTACGCAATCTGCAGTTGCAGTTGACAAGATGGTGTTTCGAAAAACCAACGCTCAAACCGGACGTCATCTCGCGGTCACTCCACAAAATAGTACGATGCGCCATTTGTCTTATGGCCGCATTATTTTGAACTCCTCCAAACCTTTGGTTTCCTTTTCCAATGGCGATCAGGAAACCGGTCTGATCTGCCTTTCAGGAAGTGGCGTGGTAAAGACGGCCGGCTGCGAATTCGAATTGAAACAGTTCGACGCCATTTATATCCCACGCGATTCAGAGATTGAAGTGTCGACGAAAAGTTCGTTGGATTTCGCGGAATTTTCAGCCGATGTTAAAGGTAAATACCCTTTGAAAGTCGTTCGCTACGCCGATGTTGTCAAGGATGCAAGCATGAAATTCGTCGCAGGAGGTCCCGGATCGAAACGCGAGTTGAACGTGCTGATTGCCAACAATGTGGAGGCGGGCCGTTTGCTAGCCGGCTTCACATTTTCCGATCCGGGTAACTGGACGAGCTGGCCGCCGCATGAACATGCCAAAATGCTGGAAGAGATGTACGTATATTTCGATATGCCGGAGCCGGCGTATGGTCTTCAGCTGGTGTATAACGATACGCAATATCCGGAATTGGTGACCGTGGTGCGCGATGGTGATGTCGTATTGATGCCCAGCGGCTATCATCCGAATGTTTCGGTTCCAGGCCACAGGATTGCTTTCCTCTGGGCCATGGCCGCGCACAAGGAAGTTGAAGACCGGAAGTTTGGTGCTGTTAACATTCAGCCGGGATTTCAACAAAGCGGTTCTGGACTGGAAGCGGCCCGCAAGTAAAAGAAGCCGGCAAAGCCAAAGGAAGTCAATGGCCGATCAGGACTCGATCGTCGCTGCGCAGTCTGAGAGATCCGCGGGCGCTTCGCCATCTTCGTCAAGTAAATCATGGAGCGCGAGCGCACTAAAGGGGCGTTTCCGGTGGGTCATCTGCGGACTCTTGTTTCTTGGAGTGACCAAGAATTACATGGATCGGCAAGTGCTCGGAGTGCTCAAAGGTCCTCTCCAGCACCAGTTCGGCTGGACCGATATTGACTACGGGAATCTGGTGTTCTCCTTTCAGGCGGCGTATGCGCTGGGAATGATTCTTGTCGGACGGTTGATTGACCGCCTGGGCACGCGAATTGGTTACGCGGTGGCCATGGTTTTCTGGAGCCTGGCGTCTATGGGGCACGCGATCGCGTTCTCGTTTGCCGGTTTTGTTGCCGCCCGATCAGCCTTGGGTTTCGGCGAGGCCGGAGTATTTCCGGCAAGCATTAAATGCGTAGCGGAATGGTTTCCAAAAAAAGAGCGGGCGCTGGCAACCGGAATCTTTAACGCCGGGACCAACGTCGGCGCAATTGTTACACCACTCATCGTGCCCTGGATTGCCGTACACCTTGGATGGCGATGGGCATTTCTGCTGACTGGCGCTCTGGGCTTTGCCTGGCTGATTCTGTGGCTCTGGCTTTATCGAAAGCCCGAGGAACATCGCTATTGCACGATCGGAGAGAGAGAGCACATACACAGCGACCCCGTCGAGCAGACCGGGACCCAGAAAATAAAATGGCGGGAACTTTTGCCTCACAGGCAGACCTGGGCGTTTGCCGCTGGAAAATTCATGATCGATCCCATCTGGTGGTTCTATCTCTTCTGGATTCCGGACTACCTGCAACGGCAGCACGGCCTGCATCTGACCCAGATCGGATTGCCCATCGTCGTCATCTATGTCATCTCTGACCTTGGGAGCATCGCCGGCGGATGGCTCTCATCCAGTCTCATCCGGCGGCATTTTTCGGTAAACGCGGCGCGCAAATGGGCTATGTTGATCTGCGCTTTAAGTGTGGTCCCGGTTGCCGTGGTCTATCGCGTTTCCGGCCTATGGCCGGCTACTTTGCTGATCGGACTTGCGGCTGCGGGGCATCAAGGTTTTTCCGCCAATCTTTTTACGCTGACTTCCGACCTGTTTCCTTCACGCGCCGTCGCCTCGGTGGCCGGAATTGGCGGCATGGCGGGAGCGGTGGGCGGAATGTTGATCGCCGAAATCGTGGGTCACCTGTTGCAATGGACCGGCAGCTACATGATTCCCTTTTTTATGGCGGCGTCAGCTTATCTGATTGCGTTGCTGTTGATTCACCTGCTCAGTAGGAAACTCATACCTGCGCGAATTGGACACCTCTGATTCTATGTCCCTGGAAACCTTTCAATTGAACGGCAAGAACGCTCTTGTTACCGGTTCTCGCAGAGGACTCGGTGCCGCAATTGCCGTGGAGCTGGCTGGGGCCGGCGCGAATGTGGGTTGTCACGGGCGTGATCCGAACCCTGGAGCTTCCTGCGACGCGATTTCCGCAGCCGGCCGCAAGACGTTTTACTTCTCCGGAGATCTGGCGGACCCAAATGCGTGCAGCGGGCTTTTCGAAAAAACGATCGCAGAGTTTGGCTCGATCGACATCCTGGTGAATAATGCGGGCGCTATCCGCAGAGCTCCCGCGGCGGAATATCCCCTAGAATTCTGGGATGAGCTGATCGCCGTTCACTTGACTGCGGTCTTTCGACTTTCGCAACTTGCCGGGCGACACATGCTTCAGAAGGGGCTTGGCGGCAAGATTGTGAATATTGCTTCGCTGCTCTCCTTCCAAGGTGGAATTTTTGTCCCTGCCTATGCCGCAGCAAAAGGCGGAATTGCGCAGTTAACAAAGGCGCTCGCGAATGAATGGGCCTCCCAAGGCATCAACGTGAACGCGATTGCCCCAGGATATATGGCGACGGACAACACCACGGCCTTGCGATCGGACCCTGTTCGTAGCCGTCAACTTCTGGAACGGATTCCTGCGGCCAGATGGGGAGAACCCAAGGATATCGCGGGTGCAGCCTTATACCTGTGTTCATCGGCGAGCGACTATGTGCACGGACACGTGCTGGCAGTCGACGGTGGCTGGTTAGCTCGTTAAGAGGCGAAATGGCTTTATTCGTCAAGCAAAAGGACACTTGCCGTTGGGACTTTGTGAGCCTGGGCGAAGTGATGCTGCGCTTCGACCCGGGTGATTATCGCATTTGGACCACTCGACATTTCGAAGTGAGCGAAGGTGGTGGCGAATACAACGTTGCGCGCGGTCTGAAACGATGTTTCGGACTCGAAACTGCGATCGTCACCTCCTTTGCCAAAAATCCAGTGGGATTACTCCTGCAGGATCTGATTTACCAAGGCGGCGTCGACTCTTCATTGATCCGATGGGTGGACCACGACGGCGTCGGCAGGACCGTTCGAAATGGGTTGAACTTCACGGAACGCGGCTTTGGCCTCCGAGCGGCCCTCGGCTGTTCGGATCGCGGCCACACAGCGGTGTCAGCACTCAAGCCGGGTCAAATCGATTGGGAGGCGATCTTAAGCAAAAACGGTGCGCGCTGGTTTCATGCGGGCGGGATTTTCTGCGCGCTGTCCGAAACGACTCCAGAGGTTGCCATCGAAGCCCTGCAGTGCGCGCGAAAAAATGGTGTCGTCACTTCTTATGATCTCAACTATCGCGATTCCCTGTGGCGATCGTTCGGTGGAAAGAAGCGGGCACAGGAAATCAATCGCCGCATCGCTCCTTATGTGGATGTTATGCTCGGCAATGAAGAAGATTTCTCCGCCGCACTTGGCTACGAAGTGCCCGGAACCGACGAGCATCTTTCCGCGCTAGACCCCGAAGCCTTCAAACGAATGATTCAGAAAGTCCTAAACGACTTTTCCTTCAAAGTCGTCGCCAGCACGCTCCGCAAAGCGACCACAGCGACACGAAACGATTGGGGTGCCATCTGCTTCCACGATGGCAATTTCTATCAGGCCAAGAATCGCGAGAATCTCGAGATTCTCGATCGAGTTGGCGGCGGCGATTCCTTTGCCGCGGGTCTGATCTATGGCTTTCTCGCGGGAAAGGACCCGCTGTGGGCCGTCGAATGCGGAGCCGCTCATGGGGCGTTGGCCATGACCACGCCAGGCGATACGACGATGGCGACGCTCGAAGAAGTTCTTCACATGATGAAGGGCGCGGGCGCGAGAATTGTCCGCTAAAACGCGCTGAAAAGGTGGCACGCTTTTTATGAACAAACAGGAAGTTCGAGCTCTTATCGAGGAAATCGGAGTCGTTCCGGTTGTGCGGGCCGCTTCTCCGCAAGAGGCAACATTTGCAGCTGAGGCGGTCTGGCAAGGGGGAATTCCCATCGTCGAGATCACCATGACCGTTCCACGAGCTTTGGATGTTATTTCTGAGCTGGTGAAGACGATGCCAAAACTTCTTGTCGGAGCAGGCACGGTCGTGAACCAAGATCTCGCACTGCAATGTTTTGACGTCGGCGCTCAATTTCTCGTCACGCCCGGCTTCTCGCAGCAGACGGTCGCTGCCGCTCACAAGCTGGACCTGCTCATCATGGCAGGTGCCCTGACTCCCACCGAAGTCATGGCCGCGTGGGACGCAGACGTCGCCTTCGTCAAAATCTTTCCCTGTGGAAACTTGGGAGGTCCGAGCTACATCAAGGCGCTCAAAGGACCGCTGCCGCAAGTTCCGCTGGTCGCAACCGGGGGTGTGAATCTGGAAACCGCAGCGGATTATATTCGCGCCGGCGCGGCCGCGTTGGGCATAGGCGGAGAGCTGATTTTGAAACATGCGTTCCAAGAGCGTAAACCGGAGTTGATTAGCAATTTGGCGATGCGGTACGCACAACTGGTGAAGGAAGCGCGGAACCCCGCAGCAGCCAAATCCGAGCGCACGGCCGAAGCCCGTTGAACAAGAGGCACAAAATGGAAACGCAGAGCAAAACTTATCCCGACCTTGTAGTGACAACGAGTGGCCAGGCAAGAGAATCCCACCCGGAACCCGGCCTCACACGCCGCGTGCTCGCCTATAACGACAAGCTCTTTCTCGCCGAACATCAAATGGTCAAAGGTTGGGCTGGAGCGATGCATTGCCATCCGCACGACCAGGTTGTCTACATTGTGCGTGGACATCTGAAAGTGAACTGTCTCGGGAAAACTTTCGAATTGTGCGCAGGGGACACTTTCGTAGTCCGCGGCGGCGTGCAACACGGTGCCTCCGCGGTCGAGGAGTCGCTCGTAATCGACGTCTTTACGCCCTGTCGGGAAGACTACATTTCCTGAGCTGAATTTCTTTCGTGCGCTTTGCCACTATCGGAGAACATTTAAATTTTATGAATAAGAAATTATTGGCCGCACTGTGGATCGTTCCGGCTCTGTGCACGAGCTCAGCGCGAGGCGCATCGCAGATCAAGAATATCAAGGTGGCTATTTCCAACCCTGGCGACCATCCGCGAAAGGCCGCGGACATCGTCATTTCCATTACAGAGATCCGGAAAGTGGCGCCTGACTTCACGCCCGGCGCCATGGTCGTGACGGCGAGCGACGCAAGCACAGTGGAACAAGACGCGTCGGCGACGCAAACCGAAGAGCTCCCCTCGCAGGTCGATGATCTGGACGGAGACGGCAAGGGGGACGAATTGGCGTTTCAAATCGATCTTGCGCCACATCAGACGCGCATCGTGACGCTGTCCTACGGCAATCAGGATCGCATCTGGCGTTTGCGCGGGGATTACGAGCAACGAACGGCAGCGTTGTTTAGCCGGAAAATCGAAGGCCTCGGATGGGAATCGGAGCGCGTCGCATTCCGAGTCTACTTTGATTCGCGGAACGCCATCGATCTTTACGGCAAGCGACGGCCCACGTTACAGCTGGGGATGTACGCGTCCCCGGACTACACCTATCACGATGAATCCCCGGAGGGGCGTGATATTTATAAGGTCGGCGACGCGATTGGAATCGGGTCGGTGGCGGCCATGGTGGATGGCAAGACGATCAAAGTCGCCGAAGTGAAAGAGCGTAAATGGCGAATTGTCGCCAGCGGGCCGGTGCGGACCATTCTGGAGTTGCAATACAATGGTTGGAACGCAGGTGGGAAAATCATCGACCTTCGCTCGCGAATCACGCAGTGGGCTGGAGAACGAGGTTTTACTCACACGATTTTTGCCAAGTCCGCGGATGACTTTGAGTTCGTGACCGGGCTGCCGGCGAAGCCTGGAATCGAACCTGCAACCTCTGGAAAAGATTCACCGGCGGCGTGGATGGCGACTTGGGGAGAGCAGGTCGTCGCGCCGGGCCCAACGGCAACAGAAGCGGTACCCGGGCAGCGGCTGGGCTTGGCGATTATCACGCAGGCGCCACACGCCGCATTCAGGGACGACAGCAAGAACCATCTCGTTGATTTCAAGCTAAGCAATGGGTCTCAATCCTGGTACACGATTGCAGCTTGGGATCAGGAAGGATCCAATGGCCGAGTCGTTTACGGAAATCGAAAAGAGAAAGGGCAGCGTCAGTCGCTGATTCTTCCTTCAGATGCGATCAGAAGCCGGGAAGAATTCCTCAACTCAGTGCAGGAACAGGCCGAGCGCCTGGCGCGGCCGGCAGGCGTTCATATCGTATCGGACTCGGCAAGCAGCGAGCACGCGCCTGCTGATACTTTGGTTCCTCACAAAACAAAAACCGTGGAGCAGGCAATCGGACTTTTGCGCCAGGATATCGACCGCACCGCTGCGCAATGGGAGCCGGTTCTTCAGGCGACCTCCGAACCCATTACTTCACATTCCGGACAGGGATTTTTTACTGAAGCGAACAACGTGACCGGCGAGTGGCAAAAGCAGAACGGATATTTTTGGACGGGTAGTTTTTGGACAGGAGAGCTCTGGCAGCTGTATTCCGCGACCCGTGATGAAAAGTATCGCCGATGGGCGGAATTATGGGGTTCGAAGCTGATCGGTCAGGAGTCGCTGCAAAATCATGATGCAGGATTTTTGTATTACTACTCTTCGGCGATGGGTTTTGATGCGACTCGCGATGACACACTTCGCGCCAGCGCTCTACGCGCCGCCGAGCGGCTGGAACAGCTCTTCAATCCGAAAACGCAGCTGATTGCATCGTGGGGCGTAAACGGGGATGACACGATCATTGACACGATGATGAATCTGCAGTTGCTCTGGTGGGCGAGTGAAAAAACGGGAGACAAACGGTGGAGTGATATTGGAAAGAAGCACGCCCTCCGTACTGCGGAATGGTTCGTGCGTCCGGATGGATCGGTCTCCCAGTCCGTGCATTATAACCCCGGGGACGGCAGGCAAAGCTTTACCTTGCGTGGCGGAGGCGAAGAGGCCGAACTCCCGCTTGTGAACAGTGTCGCGCCGGGACAGTGGGTTTTCGCCCACACGCATCAGGGCTTTGGCGCAGACACCACATGGTCACGAGGACTCGGCTGGGCATTGTATGGTTTCTCTGCCGCATATTCAGAAACTCATGAGCCATTGTTCTTGGCCACTGCGCAGCGAATCGCGGACTACGCCATCAAAATCCTGCCGAGCGACTCCGCGCCGTGGTACGACTTTGACGACGAAGGCGTCCATTTTCGGAACCAGGACTCTTCGGCGGCCGCGATTATCGCAGGGGGCTTCTTCCGTCTTTCCCTAATTACAACCGAAAGCGCACGCGCCAAGAGCTATCGGGAAGCGGGGGAACGCATCGTGCAATCGTTGATCGACCGGTACTTGACTCCCGTCGGAGACAATGATCAAACGCTTCCGGGCGTGTTGCGACACGGCTGTGGCGTTCGCCCCAATGATGCGATGTTGATCTACGGACAATACTACTTGCTTGAGGATCTGTTGTGGTTGAAGCAGCACAAAACCCAAGAGAGTTCCGCTAATCCGGTTAAACCATGACGCACGCGAGATCGTCGGGGTGGGCACTCGGCGCTGCGCTCTGTTCACCTTTGCGAAAAAACAAATCCCACATCGCGCTGCCAGTTGTCCTGGTTCTTTGTGGGCTCCTGAGTTCAAGTGGCAGCTCGTTCGCGCAGACTCAGGCTACCGCTTCGCAAATCGATGTTTCCGATTTTAATCGGCAGGTTCGAAGTTTTCTGCAATCCGAAGTGACGGCGCATGTTGCTGACATCAAGACCCTCGATCCTCCTCCGGAGCGTGTGGTTGGAGCGCTCACAACGGGCGAGTTCTCCTGGGGATCCTTCATGCGAACTCTCGGCACCTATTCTGAATGTTTTGCGACAAGAACCATTGCGGGTCATGACATTCCCCAGATGATCGGAAAGATGGCCCAGATCGAGCTGAGCCACGAAGGAAAAACCTGGGCCCAACTCTACGCCGCGATGGCTTTGCAGAGCTTTGGCACGGACTTAAATCGCAATGCATTGTGGCAGAGCTTGAGTCCCGATGAGAGGCAGTCTTATCGAACCTTGCTGGACCCCGGCCGGTTTTATGATGAAAAGACCCACACGCTGATCCACCTTCCGGAAAATTACTTCGGCGTGGCTGCGCGGATCGCGGCCATCGACTACCAACTCGGCCTGAACAAGGACCGCACAGCTCTCGATGACCTGCTCAACAGGTCCGCCAAACAATTCACCGATGGCGCGCTCTTTGCGGACGATGCGCTGCCCACGGGTCGCTACGATCGTTATTCGAACGAGTACGCCAGAGCAATCTACGATGCGGCGGAAATTGCTGACCGTCAGGACATCATGAAGGCCGTGGCGCCTTCGCTAAAGGAACAGATGAAGCTCTGGTGGGATTTGCTATCCGAAGACGGCTACGGCTACTCCTGGGGACGAAGTCTTGGCGCCATCAGTTATATGGACACTCTGGAGATCGCGGCCTTCCTCGGGCAGCACTCGGAATTCCGGCCCGCGCCTGTCGCTCAGCTGGCTGCCGCCTACTTTGCGGCATGGTCGTGGTTGCGAAACGACTTCAACGGCCAGACTCACTTGCTCTCTGTTTTCGCTTTCGGCAGAGGCGACTATAGCTATATCACCAAAGAGCGCGAATGGCAGCAAACCACAACCTTCTTCGGAAAAGTGATCGCTTCCCACAACAAGTTTATGGAAGCTCTCGAAAGGGAAGGACTCAAAAAGTTTCCTTCGCGCCCAACTCAGGCTGACGTCGCTCGTTTTCAGTTCTTCCGCAACGAAGCCGGCCGCAAGTTCGGCGTTTGGGTTATCCGCCAGGGAACTCTCCATTTTGCGTTACCTTTCGTGACCGGACCAAAGGCGGCGACATCTGACTATGAACCCGCGCCGGATGGATTTGCCCGCATTGCACTCCCGGTGGAACAGATTTATCCGTGCCTTGTTCCATTCCTGGAATTAGAAGATGGCAGGACCATCGCAGCCGCGGATGGAGCGGATGAGATTAAGCCTGCCGCTGACGGGAAGAGCGTTACTGCGGTCTGGAGACGTTGGGCTGTTCCAGGCACCAAGACTGGAGACCTTCTCGATGTCGGCCTGATTTCGGAAGTCACCTGGACCCTTCAGGGAAACAGACTTCGAAGAGTGGAGTCCCTGACCGTATCCCACCCATTGAACGTTCGTCGTCTCTGGTTGGCCATTCCCAGCCGCTACGACCATCTCGAAACGTCCTATTTTCAAGGCGCTCGAATCGATCGGCTGGTCTCAGAAGGAAAATCGCTGGAAGTGCAAATCAGCAATTCGGACTGGCCTTTCGAGATTTCCGCCTACGCGGCCGGCAATGACCCTCTAGGCCGCGGAGATCGTGGGCCTCTTCCGATGCATCTGATTCTTCAAACTAAAAGTTTTTCGTTGAGACCTGCCGTGCCTAGGGACTGGGAACTCTCTCTGACCAGTTATGAGGCGCAAGATTCCAGACCGTAGCATGCCCTGTTTCTCGCAAAGTGTGTCGTAAGCTTTCTTCCGCGCGGGCCGCGCATGGCCAGGGAAAATCGCCCGCTCCAGAACCTTACTGAGTCCGTCCACACGATTCAGAAACCACACGGGTCCCCGTCACGATGTGTACGGCAGCTTAAGTTTTGGGTCGAAAGCACCAAGGATCCCACTGGACGCCGCCTGAATAACTAAGACCGTAGGAGGTTCATTCCTAGATATGCAGGACAAAGTTCGAGCGTTTGCCATTCAGGTCAAGAATCCCATTCCAGTCGCCAGTGATCGGCAAATTCTGAGCGACATTCGCCCTCGCACTGACAAGCGCCTTTGATCGCGTCCATTTCAAAGTTGCAGTGCTGCCATCGCTCATGTAAAGAGTTCCGTCAATCGTGTTACCACCTTCGGCAATGGTTCCTTTATAGGCGGGGTCACCGGAAAACGACGACAACTTTCCCGTCACGGCTGAATTCGGTGGATGGATTCTCAAATGTGTTGTAGCCGTCGATATCGTTGACCGTCAGGGTTCGACAACTGGCTTGTAACCTCGAAGAGCGAAGTAAATCACGTATGCGTAAGAAATCAGGGGAACAACAAAAGCTTTCTGTATTGAACTCGTATCGGAGATATAGCCCATTAGAGCCGGAACAAGCGCGCCTCCGATGATTGACATGACCAGCAAAGCCGAGCCGACTTTTGTGTACACGCCGAGATTTTTTACACTGAGCGCGAAGATAGTGGGAAACATGATCGAATCAAAGAAGCCAAGCAGCACTAAGGCCCATACAGAAACTGCGCCGGATCCGGCGATTGCTGTCCAAGTGCACAGGAAAGCACAGACTGCGAAGAATCCCAACAACCTGGGAGGAGCGATTCGTTTCATCATCGCGGATCCAGCAAAACGACCAATCATGAAGCCGATCAAATGCCACTTTAAGAAATTGGCGGCTACTCTTTCGGGCGTACCAGGCAATAGATGTTGAGTAAAACGAATGACAAAGCTGGTGACTCCGACCTGTGCACCGACATAAAAAAACTGGGCGATGACACCCTTAACTAAATGTTTGTATCGCCAAACCTCCCAATGCTTCCGCGGAGGCTTTTCTCGCTCCTGTACAGCATCTCCGCTGCCTTCGCGGATTTCTGGCAGGCGTGTGAAGTAAAGCAGGACAGCGACAACTAAGAAGAGAGCGGTGATTGCCAAATATGTGCCTCTGACGCGACTGGCTTCTAACGCCGAATAAGCTATGGATTGTTTCCGGGTCATAGCTGCAATTTGACCGGCAGAATGCTCAATGCCCGAAAGGATGAAAGCGCCACCAATGATTGGAGTCACAACAGCTCCGACCGCGTTAAAAGACTGTGCGAGGTTCAGCCGCCGCTCAGACGATTCCGGCGGACCGAGAATGGTGACATATGGGTTGGCGGCAACTTCCAGTATTCCCTGACCGCAGGCCATCACAAACAACGCAAAGAGGAAGAACCAGTAAAACCCGATCGAAGCCGCAGGAATGAACAGAAACGCGCCAACCGCACAGGCGAGCAACCCCAACAAAATTCCCTTTTTGTAACCTACGCGTTCCATCAGCCATCCGGCAGGTAGAGCGGCCAAGAAATAACCACCAAAGAACGCAGACTGAATTAGCGATGACTGCAAATCCGTCAGCCGAAATGTCTTCTTGAGATGGGGAATGAGAATGTCGTTGAGATTGACCCCGAGCGCCCACAAAAAGAACAGGCTGGTGACCAGCACGAACGCTACGATGTATCGTCGCTCAGTTAGGGGCGCAGAAGGTTTTTTCATTTTTTCCGTTACGTTAAAGCGCGATCGAGATGAACGTAACCGCCGTCGACATATAGATGTTGACCGGTGATATGGCTCGCTTTACAGGAGATGAGAAATACCACCGTAGCAGCGATTTCTTCGGAGGTGGTCATTCGCTTTCCCAATGGAATCCTTGCGACGATCGTTTCCAACTTCTCTTCCGGATTGGAGAACGTGCTCAACCATTGCTGATAGAGCGGCGTCATAACTTCGGCGGGAACGACAGCATTCACGCGGATGCCGTAAGGCAGAAGCTCGACGGCCCACTCACGAGTCATGGCGAGGATCGCGCCCTTTGAAGCCACATAGCCAGAAGTCCCTCCTTGGCCGGTGACCGCTGTCTTCGAACTGATGCTGATAATGGATCCGGCCGTGTGCTTCAAATGTGGCAGCGCATAATGTGCCATGTTGTAGTAATGCAGCAAATTACGATGAAGCGAGGCAACGAATTGATCTGGACTGCCTTTTTCAAGTCCGACGCTATCATTCACTCCGGCATTGTTGACCAGGGCATCGATTCGACCAAGCTTCTTAACAGTTTGCTCGACAGCGGCGAAACAAGCCTCAGCAGTATTCAGCTCCGCCACAACCAAATAGCTGCAGCCATGGCATTGTCGTAAGTCCTCGTGTAACTTTTCTGCTGCATCCTGGTCGCGATCTATGATCACGGGAATTGCACCTTCTTCTGCAATGGTCCTCGCGATGGCAGCGCCGATGCCTTTGGCTCCGCCGGTGATGAGTATGACTTTATCTTTTAGCCCTAAGTCCACGATGTGGGCGCCTCTGGGAGGCGAATAGAAGCATCGCCATCGCCATCTTAGTGGGATGTTTTTTGTTGAAAGCCGACCGAGAAACATGCGTGCTCGTGTTCGTCACAGAGTTTCATCCGCGGAGATTGCAGAAGCCACCGTCTATCGGATAATCCACTCCAGTGATGAAGGCGGCTTCATCCGAGCACAGGAAAAGAGCCAGGGCGGCTACTTCCTCTGGTGCTCCCATTCTTCCGATGGGTTGAGCTGCGGCTAGCTTTGCAAACATGTCTTTTTCTTTGCCTGGGTAATGCCGCCTAAGATAACGGTCGACGAAAGGCGTGTGGACTCTTGCAGGCGAAATGCAGTTACAACGAATCTTATATTGCAGATAATCCTTCGCTACCGAATACGTCATCGCGATGATGGCACCTTTACTCATGGAGTAGGCGAAACGGTCCTCAAGACCGGAAGAGCCTGCGATCGATGCCATGTTCAAGATTACACCGCCACCGTTGGCTTTCATTTGCCCGATAGATGCCTGCATGCAGTTATAAAAACCTTTGACATTAACCTGGAAGATTCTGTCGAAGTCGGATTCCGTTGTTGTTTCGAGCCTTCCCACGTTCGATATGCCAGCGTTATTGACAAGAATTTGTATACGTTCCTTTCGGAATAGTTGCTCGATAACTGTTTTGACGTCTTGCGCGTTGGCCACATCACACAGGAAGGCACTGGCATTACCTCCGGCCCTGACAACCTCGCGAGCAACCGCCTCCGCTTGTTCTTCGTCAATGTCCAGGATTCGAACACAAGCGCCGCTCCTCGCAAACCTCTGGACGATAGCGCACCCGATCCCACTGGCGCCTCCAGTGACGACGGCAACTTTGCCGTCCAGGCGGAATGACTCCATGGTGCGAGCTTCGGTACTCACAATGAGATACCTCTCTTCCACGGAATAAAATCGTTTTGCCCGAGCAACTCAGCTTTGGTCTTCATTTCCCCACTGGCAAATTGAATAATGCGGTCCAAAATCCCACCACCCACTTGCTGAATTGTTTTCTGTCCGGAAATTATGCTGCCCGCGTCAATGTCAATGATGTCGGGCATCTTCTCATTTAGTCGGGAATTTGTAGAGATTTTCACCACCGGCGCGATTGGATTTCCTGTTGGCGTTCCTAAGCCGGTTGTGAACAGAACCAGGTTCGCTCCGGCACCTACCTGGGCCGTGACGCATTCCACATCATTGCCTGGAGTGCACTGGAGGTTGAGTCCTGGCGCAGTCGAGTATTCGGGATAATCAAGCACAGCAGTGACGGGAGACGTGCCTCCCTTTTTCGCCGCACCGGCGGATTTCATCGCATCGGTGATTAGGCCGTCGCGGATATTGCCTGGTGATGGATTCATGTCAAAACCAGATCGTACCGCTTTGGCTCTGTCACCGTAGTCCCGCATGAGTTGGATGAAACGGCCGGCCACTTCTTTTTGTGTGCTGCGATTGATGAGCTCCTGTTCTACGCCGCAGAGTTCGGGAAATTCAGACAGGATCGTTCTGCCGCCAAGGGCGACGACCAGGTCGGACGTGTGGCCGATCGCAGGATTTGCCGAGATGCCTGAAAATCCGTCGGAACCCCCGCACTTCAGCCCCAGGCATAGACGAGAAAGCGGCGCTGGTGTGCGCACGCACTTGTTCGCCTCAGCCAGCCCAGAGAAAGTTTTTCGGATAGCGTCGGTGAGCATTGTGAATTCCGATCCGCTTTGCTGTTGCTCGAACACAAAAAGGGGTTTGGAGAAATTTCGATTGCGGTGCTTCAATTCTTCCCGAAGTATAGCGACCTGAGAGTGCTGACATCCGAGGCTGAGAATCGTCGCGCCGGCAACATTGGGGTGATGAATGTAGCCCGCTATCAGTGCACATAAATTGTTTGAGTCGTCCCGCGTACCGCCGCAGCCTCCTTCGTGCATCAGAAATTTGATTCCGTCCAGGTTTTCAAAAATCCTCTTGCGCTGACTTATAGGGAGGCTTTTCGCCGTACCTGAGCTCTCGATTTCTACAGAGCTACCCTCCCGGTACGCGCTGACGAGTTCTGCGACTTGTTGCCGATAGATTTGCGGCGGAGCGAAGCCCAATTCTTCTTCAAATGCTTGTTTGAGTACCGCTATGTTACGATTTTCACAGAAAACAAGCGGGACGACGAGCCAATAGTTCCGCGTGCCGACCTGACCATCCGTCCTGACGTATCCGGAAAAAGTCTTCTGAACCCAGTGCGAGACGTCCGGAGGCGCCCAGAAATAGTTCTCAGTTTTTTCGTGGAAGGGGGCCGCCTGATGATGTGTATTCCGAGTCGTTAACCGTTCTCCCAGCCCGATTGGCTCAATGGCTTTGCCAATCAGCACACCGTACATGACGACATCATCCCCTGGTGAGATGTCATGCATTGCAAACTTATGTTTCGCGGGAACATCAGTGCGTAAAGTGTAAGTCTGGCCTGAGAAACCGATCTCTTCGCCCTTCCGTAGGTCATTCAGCGCAACCAGAACGTTATCTTTCGGATGTAGTTGCAACGTTTGACTTGCCGTCATGATCCGGTTCCACCCGTATCTTTGGCCGCCGGACGCTTCATCCGACGCTCACAAGAAACGCCGATTTTTTGTGCACGCTCAATGGCAAGCCCTCGACCTGACGAACTGGTCCTGAAGGCGTATAGCAAGTGCAGCATCGGAATTCAAGATAAAAAATCGCAGTTTCACATATCAAAATGCTACCCTAGGACACCTTGAGGAACCGGAAGCCAGAAGTTGGTTTCCCGATCGCGCGACCGGCAGCATCTTGGCAACCTGAATCAATAGATACGTCGACCCCGGAGACTTGTACTGTGATCCGAACTCGAGCATCGAAATCAGCGCCTGTCGGTGTTGTTTCCAAGATCTTGAGACTCTTGGAAGCGCTTAACGCCTCGTCTACAGGGTTGTGCTTGAAAGACATTGCCGAACAGACAGCAATCAATAAGAGCACGGCTTATCGTTTTCTCGCACATTTGGAAACTGAGCGTTATTTATACCGCGACGATTATGGCGCATACATGATCGGTCCCAAACTCGTACGGCTGGGCTCGGGCGTTTCCTATCAGACCACGCTTCGCAGAATAAGCCGTCCGCTGCTGCACCAGTTGTGGAAGATAACGAGTGAAACCGTAAACTTGGGAATCCTGGACGGGCAAGACGTTCTTTATTTGGATGTAGTGCAGAGTCCCCACCCGTTTCGCATGGTCACACACGCTGGCACCTGGCGTCCGCTTTACTGTACCTCGATGGGCAAAGCGCTCACGGCTTTTTTGTCCACGGCCGAAAGGGAACATGTGTTGTCGTCTCTCCAATTCGAACGCCTGACGCCGCACACGATTACTCACTTGTCGCGATTCCGAAAAGAATTAGAAAAAATCAGAGAGCGCGGATATGCACTGGACGATGAAGAAGCGACTTTAGGAGCACGCTGTGTGGGGGCTCCCATTCTCCTGGAAGGAAAGATAGCAGCAGCCATCAGCATAGCTGGTCCAACGACCAGAATCGCGCGGGAGCGAATTCCGTTCTATGTAAGAGCTGTTGTCGCTGCGGCTCAGGCGATCTCACGACATCTAGGCACCACTTAATTCCAGGAGGGACTCGGGATCTGTAAGTGAGACTACGCGAGCATGGAAGACCATCTCTTGATTCCACAATGTGAAATAATAAGTCCGATTTATAGAATTCTCTTGACTACCATCGCCGGCCTGGCATTAGCTAAACGCCGTGCTGTCAGTCTCCCATTACTCTATTTTGATCGAAAGGCGAGTGCCGGCCGTCGCTCACGTTCGGGAGGCGGCAAACTCACCGCATGAAACTCATACGTTGGGGTGAAGTAGGGCAAGAGAAGCCGGGTCTCCTTCTCGAAGATGGAACGCGTTTGGACGCCTCCAATGTTGTGGCAGGTTACGATGAGAAATTTTTTGAAGACAGCGGGCTCGACACTTTGCGGCGATGGCTCGACCGACATGAATCGTCAGCTCCTCGTATCTCGTCTTCCATACGCTTAGGTCCTCCGATTTCCCGTCCAAGTAAGATTATCTGCATTGGTGTAAATTACCGCGACCATGTCGCCGAAAGCGCGGCCCAGGTGCCGCCGGAACCCGTGGTTTTCATGAAGGCAACTTCGTCGCTTATTGGTCCGAATGATCCTGTGGTCATTCCGAAGAACGCCAAGAAATTGGATTGGGAAGTGGAGCTCGCCGTGGTGATCGGCAAGAAAGCGTCCTATATATCGAAGGAAGAATCTTTCGAGTTCGTCGCCGGTTACGCACTTCATAATGACTATTCGGAGCGGAGCTTCCAGCTTGAGCGCGGAGGACAATGGGTGAAGGGCAAAAGCGCAGACACTTTTGCTCCACTGGGCCCATTTGTAGCTACACGGGATGAAATACCAAACCCGAACAATCTGGCGATGTGGCTGAAAGTGAACAACGAATTCCGGCAAAACAGCAACACAATGGAAATGATCTTTGACGTCTCGACGCTCATAAGCTATGTGAGCCAGTTTATGACACTGCTGCCGGGAGATGTGATCAGCACGGGAACACCCGGTGGGGTTGGCCTCGGAATGAATCCGCCACAGTATCTAAAGGCCGGTGATGTGGTAAGCCTAGGCATCGAGCGATTGGGAGAGTCGCAACAAAGAATCGGTGCTTGGGAGCCTATATCATAATGACCAGCAAGCGATGGCCTGGATTTAGCCACATGAAGGACGTATGAGGCAGTCGCTGCTGTTTCTTTTTCCCGGCATCCCAGCGTCGGCATTTGCTCTCGCAACCATTGTTTTCGTCCTGGCGCCGAGCTCATCCGAAGAACACCGATCGACAGTCAAACCGAACGTAGTCCACTTCGAAGATATTGCACAACAGCTTGGACTGACCGCGCTCAATTCTTACGGTGGCGACAAACATAAAGAGTTCATTATCGAAAGCACCGGCAACGGTGCAATTGTCTTCGACTATGACAACGATGGCTGGCCGGATATTTTTTTACCTAACGGCTCGCGAGTGGAAGGATTCCCCAACGGTCAAGAGCCTACTGGGCACCTTTATCACAACAATCAGAACGGCACGTTTACAGACGTAACTGCAAACAGCCGGCTTGTGCATGCAGGATGGGCTCAAGGTGGGTGCGTCGGTGATTACGACAACGATGGATATTTGGATTTGTTCGTCACTTATTGGGGACAAAGCAGCCTCTACCACAATAACGGCGATGGCACTTTTACGGACGTGACCGAAAAAGCAGGGTTGACGACTGCCAAGCCGGAGTGGAGTACCGGATGTAGTTTTGTCGACTATGACCGCGATGGCAGAGCCGATCTTTTTGTCGCGCGCTATGTTGATTTCAGTTACGACTCCGTGCCTCGACCGGGAGAAGGACAGTGGTGCAAGTGGAAGGGGATCAATGTGATGTGCGGGCCGCGCGGACTCAAAATGAGTGCTAACGCGCTGTACCACAACAACGGTGACGGCACGTTTGCGGATGTCTCGCAAGACTCTGGAATTAGAAAGGCTTCGGGGTGTTATGGGTTCACGTCGCTGTCCTCTGATTTCGACGACGACGGCTGGCCGGATATTTATGTTGCCTGTGATACAACGGCAAATCTTCTTTATCACAATAACCACGACGGAACCTTCACAGAAATCGGCAAAACAGCGGGTGTAGCTTTTAACGAAGAGGGCTCCATGCAGGCTGGCATGGGCCTCTCCGCGGATGATTTCGCGCACGGTGGCCATCAAGATATTGTCAAGACCAATTTCAGCGACGATACACCAACGCTCTTTCTCAACCGTGGCAACAATGTTTTTGACGATGTTACTCGCAGCGCAGGCGTTGCAAAAATTACGAGATGGTTAGGGTGGGGCGTCCAATTCTACGATTTTGATAATAGCGGATGGCCCGGAATCTTGATCTCCAACGGCCATGTCTACCCGGAAGTGGAAGGCAAGGATCTTGGAACGAGTTACCGTCAACCGAAATTGGCCTACTATAATTTGCGGGACGGAACGTTCGCCAACATTACGGCGCAGGCCGGAGCCACACTCAGCAAGCTACACTCTGGTCGTGGTATGGCTCTCGGAGACTTGTTCAATAACGGGCGTGAAGAGGCGCTTGTTAACAACATGAACGAAACTCCTTCTCTTTATTACAACGCGGCTCCGGTGGGCAACTTCATCAGCCTGCGATTAATTGGGGTGAAATCAAATCGGGCCGCCTTGGGAGCGAAGGTGACGCTCGAACAAGACGGCGACGTGCACCAAAAAGAAATTCGCAGTGGTGACGGGTTCATTTCCCAGAGTGATTTGCGCGTGCACTTTGGTCTTGGAAAAGCTGCGAAAGCAGCGAAAGTCGTTATCCGTTGGCCTAATGGACTCGTCGAAACGCTCAGCGATCTTCCCGCCAATCGGTTCTACATTGTGCATGAAGGTAGCGGGGTCGATTCCAAACAGACCCGAGGTATCAGTCCGGTGCAAATCAAAATCCCGGCTAGTGTTGGACGTAAACCGGCTCGGCTTCGTCGCTAGGCGGTCCCGTTCGATGAAACCACGTGATCGAACTCAGATGCATACTTTCCGCGTGCTTGACCGTGGAATGTTGACATTGCTCAGACGAAAATCTGTTTGGGTGGAATTATGTACCGTGGCAGGCTTCATCTCCGTTCTCGCATTCTTTTCTTCGGGAGATGTTGGCCGCGCGCGCCCGCGACTTGCGCAGACGATGTCGCCTCAAAACGTCCCCTCGAATGATGGATACGTGGGGTCGAAGATTTGCGCCGAGTGCCACGGAGCGATTTACAGCAAGTTTTCTCAAACAGACATGGGCCGGTCCATGCTTCTCGTGTCACCCAGACTGCTGCAGACGTTCCCAAATTCTGGGCACATTTTTGACGCGAAGCTGAACCGGCACTTCGATGTTTTCGTAAATGGCGGAAATCTCTACCAGGATGACTACGAAACGGGGCCTGATAGCAAAGAACTTTTTCGTGACACACAGAGAGTGGAATGGATTATTGGATCGGGAGCCAATGGATTCGGTGCAATCGTCCGGCGCGGCGACTATCTTTTTGAAGCTCCGCTTTCGTTTTACTCAAAGACACAACGCTGGGCATTGTCCCCAGGATATGAAACCTACGATTACGGATTCAGCCGTCCAATTCTTCCCGGGTGTATTGTTTGTCATAGCGGCCGCCCTCAGCCCGTTGATAATGGCAACGGCCGTTTTCTGGACCCCCCGTTCAAGGATTTGTCGATCGGCTGTGAAAACTGTCACGGCCCTGGCGCATCACACGTGTTGGAGATGAGAGAGATTGGACCCAGTCCGGATGGCGCCAGTCGCTCTATCGTGAATCCTTCAAAGCTTCCTTCCTGGCTCGCTGACAATGTCTGCGTGTCGTGTCACCAAACTGGAGATGCCCGGGTGTTAAAACCGGGAAGGAATTACCAGGATTTTCGGCCGGGCTCAGCACTCGACGACACGATCGCAATTCTCATGGTTCCACCGCGCCGCGATTCTCCTCCTCAGAATGATCTTCTCCAGCATTATTTCTCGATGACTCTGAGCAAGTGCTACGAAAAAAGCGAAGGTAGACTCAGTTGCATCACGTGCCATGACCCTCACGTCCAGCCCGCTAAACAAGAAGCCTCGATGTATTTTCGTTCGAAATGCCTCACATGCCACACGGAAAAAAGTTGCGCAGTTCCGCTGACGATTCGCCAACGGAAGAATCCGCCCGACGACTGTTCCGGGTGTCACATGCCAAAGCGGGACGTAAAAGAGATTTCGCATTCCATGCTTACAAACCATCGAATCATCAGGGAGTCTGGTGAGCCCTTCCCTGACCGCGCATTCCACATGACAACGCCTGCGCTCCCCGATCTGGTTCATCTCAGCGCGATCCCCGGCGAGAAAGACGTGTCTCTTCCCTCCATCATACTTCTTCAGGCATACGGTCAATTAATAAACGCTCATCCCGAATATCGAGAGCGCTATTTCGCTCTGGCGGAAAAGCTTCGAAGGTCTGCACCGCAAGATATCTCGGTGCTGGAAGCGCTTGCCTACAGCGCCCTTCAAAACAAAAGTGATGAGGGAATTGCCGAAGCCATTGAATATTTGAATCGCGCCATTGATGCAGGCTCTACGTCTCCCGCGGATTTCGAGCAATGTGGCAGCCTGCTCATGAGTGCCGGCCGTCAGCCAGCAGCCGCGGACCTATTGCAGCGAGGAATAGAAATGATTCCTCACGATGGGGAACTTTACCGTTTGTTAGGGGCTTCTTATTTGTCGCAGAACAAGATACGCGAAGCGAGTGAGGTCCTCAAACATGCCAGCGAGATTTTTCCGGAAAACCTAGCGATTCGGGCATTACTGAGGGAATCGCAGAACGCAACTCGGAAAAACTGAAATACGATGGTATGAAATTCGCGAAATATGATTGCAACTCGCCTCTCAAGATCGCGGGACTGTCGGCGGTGAATGGCTCAGCTGGGTAACGAGGGAGATTTCTCGTACGACCCGGTTCCAGTTGGTTCCAAATCGGGGTGCGCGAATCCCATTGCCGATGAAATCGCGCGTGCGGCATTCATAACTGCTGCCGCAAGCGCAGGTACCTGGGCGGGACTAATTCTCGTCACCGGTCCCGAAACGCTAACCGCTGCGACGACCTCTCGATTTGCGCCCAAGACTGGCGCGCTAACACAACGTGCTCCAAGAGTTGTCTCCTCATCATCGACGGCGTATCCCTGGTTGCGAATAATTCCCAGTTCCTGACGGAATTGCACAAGATTCATAATGGTTTTTGGCGTTAGAGGTTGAAATTGTATATTAGCGAGTATTCTGTCTTTTTGCTCTTCCGGAAGAAACGCGGCAAGTGCTTTGCCTAAAGCTGTGGCATGCAGAGAACGGCGAGTGCCCACTCTGGAAGAAAGCCGAAACTCATGTGGGCTTTCTATAACTTCGATGTACAGCACGCTTCCTTGGTCCAAGGTGCCTAGATTTACCGTTTCCCTTGTCGATTTCCATATTTCCCACAAGATCGGGCGCGCTACCGCTTGAAGTGTGACGCGGTTATCGGCCCGCGAGCTGAGATGAGAGAACTTCGGCCCGATAAGATAGGCTCCCGTTTCAGTTCGAATTAAATACCCGTCTCTTTCGAGGTGCTTGAGAAAACGATGGGCAGTGCTCTTGTGGACACCGGTGATGTCGCAGATAGGTTTCAACGTCAATCCCGACGAGGAGCCTTGAATGGCTTCCAGAATTCGAAATACTTTTGAAATTACGCCCACAGGCACTGGTAGACTCTCCCGTCGTTCTATTTGAACAAACCACTAAAATGCTTTGTTAACTTTAAGGATTTTCCCGCCAGGCTGCTTTCCGTACTACGAGCAACCTTCATTCGCCGCTTAACGGACCTCAGACCATATTGCGTATTATATAAGATAGCATTTCGCATGCTAAAACAAGCCCGTCCCCCAGTGTGTAGCCGTGAAAGCATTTTTGCAGCCAAATCCTTGCAATTTGTTCAATCGCCATTACGTTTGGCACCGCTAGAGCGAACAGAAGGATACCACATATTGGAACGGCGTTCAAGTGTATGAAACTTTTTACTTGACACTATTTGATATTGCTGTTACAGAACGTCCATTGTTTTGGTCTTTAGCGTCTTCGGGGTGGAGTTCCTGCCAAATAGGCAGCTCCAAATAACATGCTTGGCCGGTTGACACGGACTGAAGCACCTTGCTCGTTCGGCTTCAAAGGAGCAGCAACGATGACATCCCTTTGTTTTGGTACGGCTCTAAATCGTTGGTCCCACGGGGTAGGACTCCTGCTGTTGTTTGTTGTTTGCGCTTCGCTGCCGGGAACGGCCCGCGGTCAAGCGAGTTCCGCGATCAAGGGCACGGTGTACGACGCCTCCGGTGGAATTGTGCCCGGTGCCGCCGTGGTACTGCACAATACGGCGACCAATCTGGACCGAACGACCTCGAGCAATGAGGCTGGTGCGTACGTCATTCCGGACATTCAGCCTGGGGACTACAATCTCAAAATCAGTAAGGAAGGTTTCAAGACTGTCGTCCAGGCTGGAATCTCCCTTGCCGTCAATCAAACCGCGACGTTCGACGTGACATTGTCAACAGGATCTATCTCCGACAGCGTCACGGTAACGGCCGAAGCGTTGACCCTAGAGGCTTCCACAGCGGAGTTAGGCGTAGCAGTCGTCAAGCAACAAGTGAATGATTTGCCTTTGAATGGGCGTAATTTCACGCAATTGCTCAATCTTACGCCGGGAGTTAGCACAATTAATGTTGCCCAGAATTCCACGACCGGCGGCGGGATCTGGTCGAATCCTGTGGGCACGTTTTCCTACCCGTCGATCAATGGCCAAACAAATCGCAGCAATCTCTACTTGCTCGACGGATTAAATAATCAGGGCTCCTTTGGAAGTACCTATGCCGTGGCGCCCATTATCGATGCAATCCAGGAGTTTAAGGTTCAATCACACAACGACGACACATCTTACGGCGGTGCTCTGGGTGGAATAGTTAACGTGGTTTCAAAATCCGGCACGTCGCAATACCACGCGACCTTGTGGGAGTTCGTACGTAACACCACATTCGATGCGCGAAACCCGTTTCTTGCCGCAGTAACTCCATTTCAACAAAACCAGTTTGGCGTCGCTGGAGGAGGTCCGCTCTTCATACCGTGGCACCACTCCGGAGCACCAAAGACGTTCTTCTTCGTGGCCTACGAGGGCTTCCGGCTACACACCGCCGCATCCAATTTATACGATGTGCCCACTACTGCGGAGCTCGGTGGCGATCTTACGACCGTCGGCGGATTGCCGTTTGCGGGCCAGATCTATAATCCGTACAGTATCGCTCCCAATGCCAGCAGCCCTACAGGATTCTCCAATTCACCGTTTCTATGCGTGGGAGGTAATCCATCGCCTAACGTGAATGGGATTCAATCCACCGGCACGCCCTGCAACAAGATTCCCACCAACTTGCTGGATCCAAACATGATCGGATATGCCACGAAGCTTTTCCCAGAGCCAAACCGAAGTGCTACGGCAGTCTCCCCATTTAATGCGGTAGACACGACCAAATCCGTCGTCCGGCAGGATGAGTTCAGCGCCCGACTTGATCATCAGATCACTAACAACGACAACATTTTCGGCCGCTGGAGCCAATTCAGGCAGCCGGTAGCGGGTTCCGGCGGATTTGCCGGCCTCTCACACTTTCAAATCACGAACGGATACAACGTCGGCGTGGAATATATGCACACATTCTCCAGCAGCGCCGTGCTGGAGACCCACTTCGGGCGCGTGCTACTTAACATCTCCCAAGGCTCCGGCTATTCGAAAGCCGCGGGCGCCACCGGCACCGATTTAGGATTTTCCCCAAATTTCGCGAGCGGCTTCATCGGGGGCGTTGACCTGATTCCGAACATCACGATAAACGGTTTTATCGGAAACATCGATCCAAGCGCGCACGGCGCCTCGCATACTGACCAGACGCAAGGCACAAACATCTGGGAGTTTGGCGGAAACTTTACCAAGACCCACGGACATCACACCTTCAAGATGGGCGCGGATTTTGCCAGCAACAATGCCAACGCTCTATATCTGAATGCCTCCGAAGTATTTTCTTCGGCAAATACAGATAACGTGGCCGCTACGGGTACGGCAGGGAACTCATTGGCTTCCTTCCTACTGGGCGTCCCCAACAGCTTTAAGCGGCGTAACGTCAAAGAAACGGAGCATGGTGGGTGGGTTGACGGCGCCTATTTCTCGGACTCCTGGAGAGTGACCAACAAACTGACGATCAACTTCGGCGTTCGATATGACGTAACGCTGATGCCTATCTATGGCAGCATAAAAGACGGGAACGGCTATACCGGAGACTTAAACTTCAACAATGGCACATACGTGCTGACTGCTTTGCCGCCTGTGTGCGACCCAGTCAATCCCGTACCTCCTTGCATCCCGTTCGGTATTGGACCGGGAGGGACGAACCCCCAGCCAGGGCAGAGCTACCTGCCCGCGAACGTAGTAGTTACTCCTCACGCCAATGGGGCCATCTTTCAAAATGATCTGACTAACTTCCAGCCGAGGCTCGGATTCGCATACCAGTTGGCGCGCAATACCGTTTTACGAGCTTCTTATGGCAGATTCTACGATAACTGGGCCGCGGTCACGCAAAGTGCTCAGAACTATGAAGGATCATGGCCGGATACCGGGCAACTCGGCGCAGCTTTGAACCCGGTAAACGCACCACCGACGCCGGGCTTGGCGGAGGCGCCGACCGGCACGGGTCCAGCGATTGCAGGCCCAAGCCCATTCACCGGTTTTAACTGGTATGCCGATCCACACATGCAGCGGCCCTATGCGGACCAGTTTAATTTTGGTGTTCAACAACAACTGGACTCGCGCACAGTGCTAACGGTGAATTACGTTGGATCGCGAGGTCACCGCCTCGACGTAGGTTTCTCGGGCAATACCGGCAAGATACCGTCGGCAGTGGCGAACTATTTACCGACGGGTGCGACTACAAGCTCACCCTATCCTTATATATCGCCTGCTGACTTTGACGCCGCCATCGGAAAAAGCAGCTACAATGCCTTGCAGGCCTCGTTAAACGGACGGGCTTTTCATGGGCTGACGTACCTCGTCTCCTATACGTGGTCAAAGACATTGGATCTCGGCTGCACCGGGTGGTATGGCGTCGAAGGCTGCAGTATACAAAACCCTTACACACTGAAAAACGACAAGGGTCCCGCCGGCACAGACGTGCCGCAAATATTCTCAGCAGCCTGGGTCTACGAACTTCCTTTCGGCAAGGGGCATAAGTACTCCTCTAGCAACGGGGCATTGAACTATGTAGTGGGTGGTTGGACATTGAATGGGATTCTCTCGTTCAGTTCCGGAATACCATTCTTTGTCGGCGCATCCGGGGATATTGCGCACATAGCGGCTAATACAGCGTGTTGCGCCCTGGGTTTCGGAAATTACGAAAGACTGAACTATTCCGGCGGCAATCCATATGCGTCCAACCGATCACCCACCCAATGGCTCAACCCATCCGTCTTTTCGGTACCGGCTGCAGGTACATTTGGAAACCTGGGACGGAACACTCTGCGATCAGATCGCTTCAAGAACCTTGACCTCTCGCTTTTTAAGCAGTTCCCTATTACCGAAAACAAAAGACTCGAATTCCGATTCGAGACGTTCAACCTAACCAATACACCTGTCTGGGGCGTACCCGACGTAAATATAAGTGATGGAGCCAAGTTCGGAACAATTTCCAGCACAGCGAACACGGCTCGGCAATTACAGTTTGGGCTGAAACTTTACTTCTGAGTTGAATGCGGCAAGAAAAAGGCTGCGTAAATTTGGGCTTAAAACGTTGCTACCGGTGGCAACGACTCTAAGCGATCCGGGTTTTTGGGCGCACCTTCACACCAGACCGCGGGGATTTTCTTGCGAATGCTCGCAGACACCTCGGTTCCTTTATACTCGAAATGCCGAGCTAATTTTGGGAGGGCCTGGAAACGTGCGCTTCGTAAAGCTGAGCACGTTCATAATTCTCGCGTGCGCAATACCGGCATCAGCGCACAGTCCCAGGGTTAGTGGTCAGGCTGTTGGCCGCGGTGGAAGTCCTGCCTCCAAGCAAACACAACAACTGCCTAAGTCCTGCCTAGCTCAACAGCATCCTTCCGAGCAGATCAATGCCTTGCTGGAAACGATTCGCGATCATCCCACGGCGGGAGCATACAACACACTGGGAGCTCTATTTGCGCAGGACCGCCGCACAACATGCGCAATCGCTGCTTTCGAAGGCGCACTACGGCTGGAACCGGGAGATTGGCAGGCGCACTATAATCTTGGCCTTGCGGTTCTGACGAAGGGTGATCGTAGCCACGCTGCCAGTGAATTCCAGGCTGCGATTCTGCAGAAACCAGACTCAGTTGCTCCTCATTTTGCGCTCGGGACGCTGCTTCAGGAAGCAGGAAACCTGGATGGCGCTGCCAAAGAGTTTGAGACCGCGCTGCAAAATGATCCCAATTTTGCGCCAGCGCAGTTCAGCTTGGGTGTCCTATACACCCAACAAGGGAAGGACCCGGAAGCGGCAGCACTTTTTCGACAGGCAATCCATAATGATCCGAATAATGTTCAAGCTCATGTGAATCTCGGCCTGACGATGGCGAGGCTCGCTGATTTTTCTGAAGCCGAGCAAGAATTCCGGTCCGCAATACAAATCGACCCGAAAAATACCACGGCTTATACCTCGCTGGGGATGCTCGAAGCGAAGACAGGGCGCGGTGGAGATGCCGTGGCGAGTTTCCGGAAAGTTGTTGCGCTGCAGCCGGATTCTGCGGAGGCGCACTTGAACCTGGGCATCGCTCTCGTCGATAAGTACGACCGCACGGGCGGATTCAAGGAATTTAAGCAAGCCGCGCGCCTTAATCCAACGTCGCCCAGAGTGCACTACAACCTGGGCCGCTTCTTTTTTGAAGCTGGCAGGTATGACGAAGCCCGAAAGCAGTTGGAAACGGCGTTGGGCTTGCAGCCCGATTTTGCGGGCGCACTCTATTTTCTGGCACTCACAGAGAGGCAAGACAACCGGATGGAGCAGGCCACAAATCTTCTGACAACGGTCGTAGCTCTGGAGCCAGGCAATGCGGACGCACAATACCTTCTGGGACGAAATCTCGAACATGCGGGAAAAACATCCGAGGCCATTGAACACTGGAAATTAGCGCTCCAGGCCGATCCGAATCAATCCGAGGCTCTTTACAACTTAGCGAGAGCTTTGAATAAATTGCAGGATCCTGAAGCTCAGAAATATCAAGACCAGTTCGACGCTTTGCAAAGAAACCAGCAGACCACCGACCGAGTAGGCCAACTGGGCAATTTCGCGATCCAGGCCGCGAATGCTCAAAACTGGCCGCAAGCGCTGGCACAAATGAAAGAAGCCGTCGCGCTTTGCGGGCAGTGTGGGGAAGCTGCACATCTACACAGCAATCTGGGATTGATGTATTGCCGCACCGGAAATCTGATTGATGGCGAAATGGAGCTCCGCAGAGCGCTCGAATTCAATCCAAATGACGTTGAGGCCAAGAAGGCGATTGCCACGCTGCAGAACCTGCACGCTTCGAATGGCAAAGACACAGACAGCGGAAGGAACTGACGCGACTCAGTGCCAAGCAGCGCACTCTGCTTCAGATTTGGGAGTGATAATGAAGCGATACGGCTCCGTACTAAAGATAAGACCCGAAGCTATCGAGTCATACAAGGCTTACCACGCGAACGTATGGCAAGAGGTTCTCGCCGCCATTCGGCGGAGTAACATCCGCAATTATTCCATTTATCTGAAGGATGACTTATTGTTCGGGTACTACGAATACCACGGAACGGACTACACGGCAGATATGGCGAAAATAGCAAGTGATCCGAAGACACAAGAGTGGTGGGCCATCATGGAGCCCATGCAGAAGCCTCTCGATACGAGGGGGGAAGGTGAGTGGTGGGCGGTGATGGAGGAAGTCTTTCACGCGGATTGAAAATGCAGAAAATCGTAGACGCTCATCAACATCTATGGGATCTGGATCTTTTTCACTATGCCTGGCTCAAGGATTTGCCGGTCTTGAATCAATCCTTCCGCATGAATGAATATTGCGATGCGACCAAAGGCCTCGGTATCGAAAAGTCGGTTCATCTCGAGGCCGATGTGGACGAGCCCTTTATGATTGAAGAGACCAAATATGTGCTTCAGCTAGCGGACCGCAGTGACAATCCCCTTGAAGGTGTTGTGGCCTGTGGCCGGCCGGAGAGCAAAGAATTCAAGAATCACCTGGAGAGAATACTGGGTCATCCGAAACTGAAAGGGATCCGACGAATTCTGCACACGCAGCCCGATGATCTAGGGCAGAGCGAAACATTTATCGAAAACGTGAATAGCCTGGCTGGCTACGGTCTTTCCTTTGATCTGTGCGTGCTCGCACGTCAGCTGCCTCTCGCCATTCGGCTCGTTTCCCGGTGCCCCGAGGTAACCTTCATCCTCGATCATTGCGGCGTGCCGCAAGTCAGAGAAAAGATTCTGGACCCCTGGCGCGCGAATATTCACGCCATCGCCAAATTTCCGAATATCTCCTGCAAGATTTCAGGTTTAGTTGCCTATGCGGATCCGCATCACTGGACCGCGGAAGATCTGCGTCCCTACGTTGATCACGCAATAGAATGCTTCGGCTGGGACCGCGTAATGTTCGGGAGTGACTGGCCTGTTTGTACGCTTTCTGCCAGTTATCGACAGTGGGTAGAGGCTCTTGTGTCGCTTACTCGCGGCGCGGGTGAAGTGAACCAGAAAAAGCTCTTTCAGGAAAATGCAATTCGGATCTATCGGCTCGCGTGACAGACCAATTCCACAACTGTGCGACCGACAGGCGCACAGGGGCGCTATCACGATTAAGCGAGGATTTGTGAAGCTGAATGGCCGAGTGGCTCTGGTAACTGGAAGTGGAACAGGCATAGGACGGGCCATCTCCGAACTGTTCGCCAATGAGGGTGCAAAAGTTGCGCTGAACTATCATCACTCCCGCGATGGCGCCGAGGAACTAGCCTCGCGGATCCGATCGAAGGGCGGCAGAGCGATACCCATTGCCTGTGATGTATCGAAAGAGTTGGAGGTTCGCTCCATGATAGACCGAACTCATGCTGAGTTTGGGCGGCTGGATATCCTCGTGAACAGTGCCGGCTGGAGCACGGTCATTCCTCACTACAAACTCGAGGAACTCACGGACGAAATCTGGGACAGGACGCTAGACACGAACCTGTGCGGATGCTTTTATTGCATTCGCGCTGCCGTGCCGTTCTTGCGCGAGCATGCCGGCACTTCCGTTATCAATGTCGTTTCCACTTCGGCCATAACCGGCGAGGGCAGTTCTATTGTTTACGCAGCATCAAAGGCGGGCATGCTGACGATGACTAAGTCGCTGGCGCGGGCGCTTGCGCCACAGATTCGCGTGAACGCGATTTCGCCAGGTCTCATCCGGACGCACTTCGCTGATCGCCAGGAGTCCGATCCGGTTTTTGAAAGGGAAGAGAAAGCCACTCCTCTCCAAAAGCTGGCCACCGTCGAGGACTGCGCCGCCGCTGCGCTCTTTTTGGCAGCGGATGCCCCGGCTATTACGGGGCAAACGATTCTCGTCGAGGGCGGACTAATTACCCTCGGGCCCGTTCGTTCGGTAGCAACGAGAACGGACCACGATGCTTGACTCCGCGATTAGTTCAGTCTCGACACGTGATGCACGTTTTCCCCTGCCTCCAGGCGCCGGGACAGACTCCGTTCATACGAATTCTGAATATAGCTTCGCGGTAACTTTGTTGACCGGAGACGGCGGTCTTCAGGGTACCGGAATCGTACTCACCCTCGGCGAAGGCAATCGCCTGGTTTGTGAAGCGATCGAGTTGCTGGCACGGCCACTCGTTGGCACTGCGATTGAAGAACTCATGTCCGACTTCGGTCGCATGTCCCGGAAGCTGGCCGACGATCCTTCGCTCCGCTGGCTCGGGCCCCACAAGGGCGTTGTTCACCTCGCGCTGGCGTCCATAACAAATGCCTGTTTCGATCTTTGGGCCAAGAGCCGCGGGAAACCATTGTGGAAGTTGCTCCTTGAGCTTACTCCCGCAGAAGTCCTTCGCCTTCTGGACCTCAGCTATCTGGAAGACGTCTTGAGTGAACGAGATGCTCTCGAATTGCTTGTAAGCCAAGTTCCAAGCCGCAGTCGCCGCCTTCCTATTCTGCAGACTGGTTATCCCGGCTACGATACGTCGGTTGGATGGATGGCATATGACGATGAAAAGGTGCGGGATTTGACCGCTCGCGCGCTCCACTCGGGATTTACGGCATTCAAACTCAAAGTGGGATCGGAGGATGAGGGTCGCGATATCCGTCGCGCGGCTATGTTACGCAAATGCGTCGGCGAGTCGGGGACTCTCATGTTCGATGCCAATCAACGCTGGAGCCTGCCAGTCGCGATTCGCATGTGCCGCGAGCTGATGGAGTTTCAGCCGTTGTGGATCGAGGAACCTACTCACCCTGACGATCTCCATGGGCATGCTTTACTGGCTCGTGAAATAACACCGGTCAAGATCGCCGCGGGCGAGCATATTCCTAATCGAATCGTGTTCAAGAACTTCTTCGAGTCAGGGGCCCTGCACTACGTTCAAGCCGACTGCACGAGACTGGCGGGAGTGAGTGAATTTCTCACCGTCAGCCTTCTTGCGAAGAAATTTTCGCTTCCGATCGTGCCGCATGTGGGAGACATGGGTCAATTGCACCAACACCTTGTCCTGTTCAACCACATCGCGCTGGCACACGAAGTCTTGTTCCTCGAGCACATTCCGCACCTGCGCGAGCACTTCGTCATTCCGGCAGTTTTAGCGGACGGCTGCTACAAGACACCGCAGGAACCCGGCGCATCGTGCGATTTGAAATTGACTTCAGGCAAGGCCGGCTGATGGGACACTCTCTGCAGACGGCGGTTTCGCTCACCATGGTCGCTGGCCTCATGTCCGGTACCTGCATGCTGCCGATGAAATTTGTGCGCTTATGGAGATGGGAGAATTTGTGGCTCATTTTCAGCGTAGTCTCACTGGTGATACTTCCCTGGATGCTCGCTATTAGTTTGGTGGATAGGCTTTTCGAGACTTACCGTACGCTGTCTCTTCGCCAACTCGCCGTCCCGATCTTGTTTGGTGCGGGTTGGGGAGTCGCGCAAATTCTGTTCGGCATCTCCGTGAAGCGCCTGGGATTGGGTATCGCTTACGCCATTATTATTGGCCTCGGTGCGGTTTTGGGAACGCTGGTTCCGCTCTTCGCTCAGCAAAGGGCGATAGCCAAAGAACACGCTATACAGCTGATTATTTGCGGCGTGGCTATCATGGTGATCGGCATCGCATTGACCACGTGGGGCGGCCAAATCAACGAGCGCGCAAGCGGCGTTCCTCAGAGCGCTTCGTATCGGTCCTATCCGGCCGCCATCTTGGTTGCCGTGTTGTGTGGCCTGATGGCTCCCATGCTCAATTACTCGTTTGCCTTTGGGCAAGACATCGCACAGACGGCGGTCCGCCTTGGAAATCAGCCCGTGCACAGCGCCTATGCAGTTTGGCCGATCGGATTGGCGGGAGGATTTCTTCCTAACGCTGCTTACAGTCTGTGGCTACTTTTCAAGAACCGGACCTGGCCTTTGTTCCGACGCGCACCACCGGATCTCGTGTGGTCTTGCCTGATGGGCGTTCTCTGGATGGGAGCGTTTGCTCTTTACGGAATGAGCGCAAGCTTGCTTGGCACGCTAGGGACATCCGTCGGATGGGGTCTGCTACAGATATTTATGATTATGACAGCGACGTTGGCGGGAGCAATGACAGGAGAGTGGCAGCAAGCTTCGCGCTCCGCAAAACTGCTGCTGGGCTCTGGCATGGCCAGTCTAACCGTTGCTATTGTCCTATTGGCAGTTGGCAGCCTCTAACGAGAACGACCAATGTCAAATTCTCACGCCACCGATGATCTCCACACGCGAATTCTCGAAGCTATCCAAACCGTCCGGCAACCGCGCCCAAAGCAGGTTCGTCCCATCATCGTCATAGGCGCGGGGGGCATCGTTCGCGCCGCTCACTTACCGGCCTATGAGAAGGCAGGCTTCCCGGTAATCGGCCTCATGGATCAACAGAGTGCCAGAGCCGCTGAACTCGCTTCCCAACGTGGAATCCCTCGTACCTTCAGCTCTGCCGCCGAAGCAGTGCGTTTCGCTCCACTTGACGCGATCTTCGATGTGGCGGTTCCCGCCTCTCAACTTGTCCATATTCTTCCGCAGTTCAATAATGGTGCGACGATACTCATGCAGAAGCCGATGGGCGAGACTCTCGAAGAGGCCCTCATCATCCGCGACCTTTGCCGGAAGAAAGGTTTCGTCGCCGGCGTAAACTTCTCGCTGCGATACTCTCCTAACAACCTCGCCGTCGCGTCTCTCGCGAATGCCGGTTTACTTGGAGAAATCCACGACATCGAAGTGCAAACAAGCACCTATACGCCGTGGCATCTCTGGACCTTTCTCGCCACGGCGCCGCGCCTTGAGATCCTGTATCACAGCATTCATTACTTTGATCTCATTCGCTCGTGGTTGGGCAACCCGCAAAGCGTCTTGGCGCGCACGTTAAAAAACCCGCACACAGCAAACCTGGCCGCCACCAAGACCATCGCAATTCTCGACTACGGCAACTCTAAACGCGTCATTGTTGCCACCAATCACAACCACAACTTCGGTCCAGAGCATCAGCACAGCTTTGTTCAATGGGAGGGCCTGGCGGGTGCAGCACGCATCACGATGGGCGTCAACCTCGACTATCCCACCGGCAAGCCGGATACCGCCGAATATGTCGAGCGCGGCTCCAACTCTCCTCGCTGGCACGCCGTCCCGGTCGGCGGCAACAACTTCCCGGACGGCTTCATGGGAACTATGGGCGCTCTGCAGTCCTTCGCCGAGGGATCAGCTTCAACCTTGCCATCGCACTTCGAAGATGCATTTCAAACCATGGCGCTGGTGGAGGCACTGTACCGATCGAGCGAGCGCCCCGGTGAGCCGCTCCCGCTCGACGAGTAACGCGCTCCAGGTTACCGACGGTAAGACCAAAGGGTCTATGAAGCCGGTCGCTTTGTATCCCGCTCTGTAATTGTGCTTTCGCCCAGAGTCCAGGCCAGGCGGAGAGTCACTTCCTGCAAGCCGACGTATTGGTAGTTAACCAACTATGTGAGTACGAAGGACGCAGGTCAAACACCGCTTCGCGCACAAGGCGCGAGCATAACTGAGACACTCTCGACTCCAGGTTTGTACGTGATCAGAAATGTGAGCAATCCACCAAGAAAAACTGAGAAAGGGTGGGCCATGAAGCGGTTGGCTTGGCTAGCTTCCTTCCCTGAAATTGTTCCTAAACTGCTCGATTTTGGACTCCTGTGGTTCGCCAAAACTCTGGCCGACTTTGAAATCAATGACATAGCCGCCCTCCCGCCACTG
>Ga0209701_10000090_pt1 | contig 40403 bp, 36 predicted proteins | sample CZO8metaG_4_FD_188356 | JGI IMG/M metagenome (GOLD analysis project Ga0209701, IMG submission 188356) | Vadose zone soil microbial communities from the Eel River Critical Zone Observatory, Northern California, USA - CZOApr15con2H3.8 metaG... | ecosystem: Environmental > Terrestrial > Soil >... | reverse complement strand
ACATCTTTTCGCGTGCGTCGGCGGCGGCTCCAATGCTATCGGCCTGTTCCACGAATTCCTGCAAGACGAATCCGTAAAAATGGTCGGCGTCGAAGCCGGCGGCCGCGGGAACTCTCTCGGCGAACACGCCGCACGCCTAGCCGCCGCGCAAGGGTTCACCGGAGCGCGTCCGGGAGTTTTGCAGGGTACTTACACTTATGTTTTGCAAACCCAAGACGGCCAAATCGCTACCACTCACTCCGTTTCCGCCGGTCTCGACTATCCTGCCATCGGTCCCGAACACGCCTGGCTCGCCGACCAGCGTCGCGCCGAGTATTTCGCTGTCACCGACGCCGCCGCTCTCGACGCCGCACAACTTCTAGCGCGCACCGAAGGCATCATCCCCGCACTGGAATCCGCCCACGCCATCGCCGGTCTCATCGAGCGCGTCTCTTCTTCCGATTCTGCGGATGCCCCACACGCCGGTGTTGCGCGTGGGTCTTTGTCTGTCGCCACGTCGTCGCGCCTCACCGCAAACGATCTCGTAATCATTAATCTTTCCGGCCGCGGCGACAAAGACATGGCCACTTACTCGCGCTTTCTCGGCGAAAAATCCTGATCGACGGAACGAGACGTGCAGCTTGCAGCGGTTGTCACGCGTTTGTAACTCTGTGCATTCGAGCACTGGGAATTCGCCGTTGGTGCTAATCTAATGAATTCCGTTATGCCTGTTGGCGCGCAAAATTCGTCCCGAATTTCTCGCCGCTTTGCGGAACTTCGCGAATCCGGCGAAATGGGAATTGTTGCGTACATCACTTCGGGCGATCCTTCGTTTGCCGCGACGCTGAAATTTGTGATCGCGATAGCCGAGGCTGGAGCCGATGTGATTGAACTGGGCGTGCCGTTCAGCGATCCGCTGGCAGATGGGCCGACGATCCAACGCGCTTCAGAGCGTGCTCTGAAAAACGGCGCGACGCTCGCTCGCGTTATCGATCTCGTTCGGCAGATTCGCGATGCGAAATCTCCGGCAAACGAAGTTCCCATCGTCTTGTTCAGCTACTACAATCCGGTTTTCCAGATGGGCCTCGAGAAATTCGCGGCTGCAGCTTCTCCCGCCGGAGCCGACGGCGTGCTGATTACCGATCTCACGCCGGAAGAGTCGGAAGATTATCGCCGCATCATGACTGCGCATCATCTCGATACCGTTTTTCTTGGTGCGCCCACTTCCACCGACGAACGCCTGCAAAAAATTGCGGCATGTTCTTCAGGATTCCTATACTTGATTTCGCGCACCGGAGTAACCGGAGCGAAAGATGCCCTGGCCGACGAACTACCAGCACTGCTTCGCCGCGCACGCAGCATGACGCAGCTTCCAATCGCTGTCGGGTTCGGCATTTCGCTGCCAGGACACGTTTCCGTTCTTGGCGGACTCGCCGACGCCGCAGTAGTCGGCTCCGCGCTAGTCTCCGAAATCGAAAAAGCCACGGCAAAAAACTCCGGCGAAGCTGGAATCGATGCCGCCGCGGCTGCGCTCGCCGACCGCATTCGCTCTCTGAAAGCCGCTGCACGCAAAGGCCTCTCGCGGCGGGAGGTTGCCACATGAGCGCTCCACGCTTGCGGCCATTTTTACTTTCGTCATTCCGAGCAAAGCGAGGAATCTCTCCCCGCCTTCTGCCGCGGAGGCATGCATGAGCCTCGCAGACTGGCGTCGCCGCATCGATGAAATCGATCGCAAGCTGGTCGAATTGTTGAACGAGCGCTCGAAGTGCGCGCTGGAAATCGGCAAGCTGAAGCAGCAGGCGAATCTGCCGCTTTATCAACCGGATCGCGAAAAGGAAGTTTTGGAGAATGCGGAGCAAAACAACAAAGGACCGCTCACGGACGCCGCGATCCGCCGTCTGTTTGAGCGCATCATTGACGAAGCCCGTTCCGCCGAGCGCCTCGCGATGCACCCCGACGGCGCCAGAAAAGCTGATGCGAAAGGCGGCACCACTGATGAGTAGTGTGCGGAGTTCGCTGCCGTCTTTTGCTACGTCGTTTAAGAAAAAGATTGTTTTCGACAAAGGTTCATTCACTGGAAAGGGAATTGAGTAAGACCCATGGTCATCGTCATGCAAGAGGGCGCTTCGGACGCCCAGATTCAAAACGTAATTGACAAGCTGGTAGTGCACGGATTTGACGTACACCGTTCTACCGGCGCGTCGCACACCGTTCTTGGCGCGGTCGGTGTGCACCGCGATTTCGATCATCGCGATTTTGAATTGCTGGACGGCGTGCGCGAAGTTATGCGCATCACGCAGCCGTTCAAGCTGGCCAGCCGGCAATTCAAGCCGGAAGGTACGATCATCGATCTTGGGCGCGGTGTAAGAATCGGCGGACCCGATGTGGTCGTTGCTGCGGGGCCGTGTGCTGTCGAATCGCGCGAACAGATTTACGCCATCGCGGAATCTGTTTCCAAAGCCGGCGCAAAAATTCTGCGCGCGGGCGCCTTCAAGCCGCGCACTTCACCGTACGCTTTTCAGGGAATGGGCGAACCAGGCCTAAAACTGATGCGGGAAGCCGCTGATAAATTCGGTTTGTTCACGGTGAGTGAAGTAATGGACCCATCCCAAGTGGAAATGATGGGCCACTACGTTGATATCTATCAGGTGGGCGCGCGCAATATGCAGAATTACCATTTGCTGCGCGCGCTGGGCGAAGTGCGCAAACCGGTGCTGCTGAAGCGCGGCATGTCCGCGACGATGGAAGAGCTGCTGCTTAGCGCGGAATATATTCTGGCCGGCGGAAACTACAAGGTAATTTTGTGCGAGCGCGGCATCCGAACTTTTGAAACCTACACGCGCAATACATTCGATCTGGCGGCGATTCCGGTGATTCAAAAACTTTCTCATTTGCCGATGTGGGCCGATCCTTCGCACGGCACGGGACGCCGTGACAAAGTACCGCCGATGGCGCGTGCAGCGGTGGCTGCCGGAGCGGACGGCTTGCTGATAGAAGTGCACAACGATCCGGAGCACGCACTTTCCGATGGCGCACAGTCGCTGGAGCCAGGAACATTTTCGCAATTGATGGCCGAGCTGCGCATCATCGCTCCTGCGATTGGCCGCCGCATCGCCTAAAAACGCTTCATGAGTGAACATCTCATTCGCCGCGTAACCATTCTCGGGACCGGATTGATCGGCGGCTCGTTCGCGCTGGCGTTGCGAAAAGATCTGACCGACATTTCCATTTCCGGGTGGGACCGTCCGGAAGTGGTGCGCGAAAAAGAAGTGCGCAACGTATTCGACGAAACTTTTTCCGGAAATCTGGGTCTGGCGCTGGCAAAGGCGGATCTGATTTACGTCGCGCTGCCCATTGCCGTGACCCTGGATCTTTTTTCGGAAATCGCACGCCAGGCGCCGCCGTCCGCGCTGGTTACCGACGCCTGCAGCACCAAGTTGCGCATCATGGAGGAAGCCGGGCAGCTGTTCGGCGGAAATATCGGCGGCGCGATTTTTCTTGGCGGCCATCCCATGGCGGGGAAAGAACTTTCCGGAATTGCCGCCGCGGACGCGGATCTTTTTCGCGGCCACTCCTACGCGCTGATTGCCGCAGGCGAAGCCATTGCCACGCCGACGGCAAGCGAGCCGCGCATCGCGGCCTTCGTGAAAATTCTGGAAAAAATCGGCGCGCAGCCATTGTGGATTGGCGTGCAGCAGCACGACTACGCGGTGGGACTGGCTTCGCACTTGCCACAGCTGGCGGCGGTGGCGCTGGCGTCGTTCCTGTATGACCGGCTGGACGAGAACGGATTGCCGATAACGCTGGCCGGGCCCGGATTGCGCGACACGCTGCGGCTTGCAGGCAGTCCCTATTCGACTTGGCGCGACATAATCCTCACCAACAAGGAGCTACTTTCTGCGTCGCTGGATTTGTTTGCGCGCCGCCTGGACGATCTGCGCGAACGGCTCGGTTCTCGCGACCTCGAAGCCGACTTCGACGCCGCAAACGAGCTGTACAAACTCTTGCGCTCGCTGTAAATCGAAGAGTCAGCAATTGGTTTTCGTGTCCGGCGATAAATGCGGCAGAATGAGATATGCGAACGACTATAGATATTCCCGATAGCATTTTACGAAGGCTGGAGAGCCAAGCAGTGCTTGAACGTTGCTCGGTTAATGATCTAATTCTTAAGAGCGTTAAAAGCCGCGCTGCAGCCGCACGCCAAAGAATTCAGGCACAAAATTTCTTTGCCGTTGATTTGGTCAAAATGTCCCGGAAACGTACGATTGAGCAATGCCAAGATATTTAGGGTGGTTGATCTTCCCTAAAGTTGTCCCGTGGCACGGCAGAAAAAAGGACCGCAGGATAATCCGGAGTCGGAATGGACAAGAGAGTTGCGTCGGCGGATGTGGGGATCGAGAACTTACGCGATGGAATGACCATCTTGATGGGCGGATTCGGATTGTGCGGGATACCGGAAAATCTGATTGCGGCAGCGCGCAGGAAGGGAACCAAGGATTTGACGATTGTGTCGAACAACGCCGGCGTGGATGGATTCGGAATCGGAATTTTGCTGGAGCAGCGGCAAGTGCGGAAGATGGTTTCGACCTACGTCGGAGAGAATAAATTATTTGAGCAGCTTGTGACTAGCGGGGATCTGGAGTTGGAATTGAATCCGCAGGGCACCTTTGCGGAGCGGATACGCGCTGGTGGAGCGGGGATTCCGGCGTTTTACACGCCGACCGGATTCGGGACCATGGTGGCGGAAGGAAAAGAGACGCGCGTGTTCGATGGAAGACATTACGTAATGGAACGGGGCATCCGTGGCGACTTTGCCTTTATCAAGGCGTGGAAGGGCGACCGCTGGGGAAATTTGATTTACAAGAAGACCACGCGGAACTTTAATCCGATGATGGCCACAGCAGCGGAGTATGTAATCGCGGAAGTGGAGGAGTTGGTGGAGCTGGGGACGCTCGATCCCGACAACGTGCATACTCCCGGCATTTACGTGAACGCCATTTTTCAGGGCGAGAAGTACGAGAAGCGCATCGAGCGGCGGACGGTTAGAAAGGGTTGAAATGGCAAACTCGATGGAGACGCTGGAACTGCAGCCCAACCGCAAGCCAGAAATCGCTCTCGCCCGGACGCTAGCTGTCTTCGTATCACTGGGTTGTCTTACTAGTTCGCTTCTTCTTGCAAAAGAGGTCCCGATATTTGGCGGGCTGTTCCAAGGACTTGAAGTGGACCTGCCATTTGCGACCAGATTTCTGGTTGCCAACTATGGATGGATCTCCGCATTGTTCGTTGGCGAAGCGGTATTGCCGACTGTCACGGAGTTTCTGATTCCTGCCACTCGCCGCCTGATTATTACTGGCTCTGCTTTCGCAGCCCTTGCGCTAGTTGTCTTTATCCCGTACTTGCCCTTGATCGAGTTAGCCAGGAAGGCGGGCCAAGCAAAATAATCCCAACTGGACCATGCCACTAACCGACGAACAAAAACGGGAACGGATCGTGCGGCGGATCGCGCAGGAATTGCGCGATGGATATTACGTCAATCTGGGCATTGGAATCCCGACGCTGGTGGCGAATCACGTGCCGTCGGGAATGGAAGTGATTCTGCAATCCGAGAACGGAATGCTCGGCGTGGGGCCATATCCGTTGGATGCGGAAGTGGATCCGGACTTGATCAATGCCGGGAAAGAGACTATTAGCGAGCTGAAAGGCAGCTGCTATTTCTCGTCGGCGGACTCATTTGGAATGATTCGCGGCGGGCATGTGGATTTGACGGTCCTCGGCGCGCTGCAGGTGGATGAAAAAGGGACGCTGGCAAATTGGGCCGTGCCAGGAAAAATGTTGAAGGGCATGGGCGGCGCCATGGATCTGGTGGCGGGAGCGAAGCGCGTGTTCGTGGCGATGGAACACGCTACCAAGGATAGCAAACCGAAAATTTTGAAAAAATGTTCGTTACCTCTGACTGGCCTGGAAGTCGTGGACCACATCGTCACGGAATTGGCGGTGATTGAAGTTACGCCGCAGGGACTGGTATTGCGGGAGATTGCGCCAGACACAACGGTCGAGCAGGTGCAGGCCTTGACGGAGCCGGCTTTGATTGTTCCGGATGGTGGCCCGAAGGTGATGAAGGGCTGAGAGAGAGCGATGCTGCCGTCGATGAGGGTTTTTCTTAACGCAGAGGACGCAGAGACGAGGAGAAGAGCCATTGGCAATCACGCTAGCGTGACTTGAGAGCGTCCTGGTTGAAATTGCTGCACAGCCAGGAGTGGCTGTGCCACTGAAGATCAGGAGCTGAGGCGGCGGGCGGTGGTGAAAGAATAGTGGAAGCCGGAGATAATGGTGAGAGCTGCGACCAGATAGGCTAAGAGGCGGTTGATTTCGGTAATGGCGGGACCGGGATAGCCCGCGGAGAAGACGACTCCGAAGACGAGAATGATCTGGAAGAAGGTAGTAGCTTTTCCGAGAAGGCTCGGCGGGAACGGGCGATAGCCGGAAATCAAAATAATTACCGCCGCGACGATGAGCAGCAGAATGTCGCGGCTCAAGACCATGATCGTGAGCCACCAAGGCGTGATCTTTTCCATCGCGAGAATCACAAACGAAGAAGAGAGCAAGAGTTTATCGGCGATGGGATCGAGGTATGCGCCGATTGCGGATTTTTGATCGAGCTTGCGCGCCAGCAGGCCGTCGATACCGTCAGAAAGTCCCGCGAGGACCAGGATCAGCAAAGCCCACCGATAGTGTTCGTACACAATAAGTATGAGAAACAACGGCAGAAAACCTAGCCGGAGAAGCGTGATTTGATTGGGAACCGTCCAGATGCGGCCTTGCATTTAGAGATGAGAATAGCGCAGATTGCACGGAATGTCGCAGCGAGTCGCCGGAGCCCGGAAGCGCCGGCAACAAAGACACTAAGCAAATTGCGAGAGGTATTCGGAGATAGGGCGGCCGACTTTGCGGGCAAACATTTCCGAGAGCGACGGGATGGCGCCGGAGGATTCGTCGAGCGAGACACGTTCCACGCGATTCATCGGAAAGAAAATTGTGGGTAAACCGGTGCGCTCGCTGTCGGGGCCGTTGATTTGGCTGATGAAGTGGTCGAAAGAGTTGAGGTCGATGCCGCGCATGGTGATGCCGGACGGATTGATGGACAACAGTTGGCCCCAGAGTTTTTCTTTTGGAGTGTGCAGGCTGACGATGATGATGGAGTTCAGGTCCATAAAGCGCTTACGTACAGACTAACAAATTTGCGAGCTCATTCCCGCACGAGACGAAAACGCCATGCGCGAAGAGTGACTGCTGCATAAAGGCTCACTGGTAGTATGGGAAGCCGTCATTCAATGATCGGTCTGGAAAAGTGCAGGGCCATGATGACGAAGCAAGCGACCACCACGGCAAACGCGGACCAGCCGAGAGCATAGGCGGCGTTGCGTTCGCGCGAGTTCATCGGTTCGCGGTCGGCGAAGTAGCGGCCAAGCAGAAAGCCAGCGGCGAGGCCGCCAAAGTGGCCCCAGTTGTCGGTACGCAGACCGCTGAAAAATAATCCGATGGCGAAAATCGTAACGACCCAGGAAATGAGGCGGCCGCGCAGCTGTTGTATTTGTGCGCCGCCGCGCCTATAGGTGATGGCGATCAAGACGCCAATGAGTCCTAAAATGGCACCACTGGCGCCGACCGCCGGTGCGGAGCCAAATCTCGCGCTGAGCAGAGAGCCAGAAATTCCGCAGACCGTGTAGAAAAAAAAGTATCGTGCGCTGCCGTAAACTTCCTCGACTACCGGGCCAATGTCCAAGAGGACCATCATGTTGAAGCCAATGTGAATCAGCCCGCCGTGGAGATACGTAGCGGTAAGCAAGCGGTACCAATTGAAATCGTCGTAGCGAAACGGAATCGCCATCCCGAGCCGATAGAGAGCTTCGCCGTTCACGCTGAACAAAATGCCAAAACCCTGGCCCTGTCCTTTTGCAAAACCGATCAGCAAGGTAGCCGCGAACATAATGACGTTCGCAATTAGAATGGCAGTGGTGGCGGGCGCTTGTCCGCCGAAAAAGCCGGTGAGACCTTTGCTGAGCGCTGCGAGCGAGAAGCGCAGGTTTGCGCCGCATTCGTGGCAGCGCGTGGCGTTGATGCCCACGAGGGAATTGCAAGCGGGGCAAAGTTTGGGGCGCGGCTGATTGTCACCGCTGCCACCGCCACCGCCGAAAAATCCGCGTGTGGCATTTCTCCAACGATCGAACCGCTGCTGCCATTGATAGGAAACGGGCAATCTGCCTCCTTGCGAGCCGCTGAGGGCGTTCCTATAATACCGGAATTGGTTCGCGCGCTCCGTAGCCCGGTTTCAGGGCCTGTACTTACAGGCCCTGAGTTGAAGAAGTCGCAGGCGGGTTTCAGGGTTTAAGGGTTTGTTTTACAAACCCTTAGAAAAACAAGTTGTACTTACAAACCCTGAGCTGAGAATTGAGGAAAAACGTCATGGACAAGTTCGAAGAGATAGGCCAGAAACTGGATGCGGAATTGACTCGGCTGCGGAAGTTCGTCGAGAACGATCTTGCGCCGGAAACGGAAAAGCGCACCGCGACATTTCTTCGGGAAGTTTCGGAGAAACTGACCGAGGCGGCGGGATGGCTGGAGGCACGGCGTACCGGACGAACTTCTCCGGACGAGAAAAAACCGGCGGCATGAGCCTGGGCCGATGGTAAGTGGCTTGCGAAAAGCCGCGATGTTGCCACGCGAAGTTTTGTTTGCGTTTTTTGCGTTGGTGATTTTCGTGACCGGCTGCGCGGGACGCAAGCCCGTTGTGGCCAGCGCTCCTCCTCCGATGGCTCCTGTGACAACGCCACCGGCAACCGCAGATCGCGCAATACATTCCACAACCACCCCCGAAGGCGGCGCGTATATCGAAGAGGGAAATGCTTCCTGGTATGGAGCGCCATTTCATGGGCGGCGCGCTTCGAACGGCGAAATCTACGACATGAACAAAATGACCGCGGCGCACCGCACCATGGCGTTCGGAACGGTCGTCAAAGTTACGAATCTGACCAACGGGAAAACCGCGGTGGTGCGCATTACCGATCGCGGGCCTTTTATCGAAAACCGGATTATTGATTTGTCGATGGCCGCCGCGAAAGCCATCGAGTCGATCGGCCCAGGCGTGGTGCCGGTGCGCCTGGAAGTAATTTCCGGGAGCGATCCATTTGGGGGATTTTTTACCGTGCAGGTGGGAGCTTTCAAGGAAAAGGGAAATGCCGAGCGGCTGCGTGCGCGTTTGGATGAGTTGTATCCTCCTTCGACGATTCAGCAAGTGGCGATTGAAGACGGCACGTTTTACCGGGTACGCGCCGGAAAAGTTTCCGGCGAGCAGGCCGCGCAGAAGTTTGCCGACGATTTGCGCGACAAGGAAGGTTTTCGCACTATGGTCATCCGGCTGGATGACGCGGCATCCGGAGTTGAAGAATGAAAGGCGATTGTTTGTTCTGCAAGATTGCGCAGAAACAGATTCCGGCGAAGCTGGTTCACGACGATGCCGACGTATTTGCATTTGAAGATATTAATCCGCAGGCGCCGACCCATATTCTGATTTGTCCGAAGAAACATTTTGCTTCGCTGGAAGAGGCCACTCCAGAAGAAGAGGCGGTGTTGGGAAAGATTGCGCTGGTCGCGGCGAAATTGGCGCGGGAAAGAAAATTGGGTAATGGCTACCGCACAGTGATGAACACGGGAAGCGGCGCCGGGCAGACGGTGTTCCATTTGCACCTGCATCTGCTTGGTGGAAGAACGTTTCATTGGCCGCCAGGTTGAGCTGGGCCCGTCGTAAATTAATTTCATTTAGATTCGAGAAAACCGCACGAATCGTTTCGGCATTAAAATCCACTTCGTTCAGATCGGAAAAACAATGCGTCGTTTTTCACAGAATTTTGTAAGGCGGTTGTCGCTACAAATGTTGTGGGGGGTTGCAGTGATTGCGTTTGTGGCGCTGTTTAGCGTTAGCCCGCTGCGTGGGCAGGAACAGAGCGGCGTGCTGACCGTAAAAAAAATATATGGGCAGCCGGGGCTGAGCGGCAAACTGTACCGCGGCGTGCAGTGGGCACCCGACGGGAAGACGGTCACTTTCTTCGAAGTCAAAGGGACCGGAAAAGACGCGAAAACAGAACTGTGGGCGCTCGACGTGGCCAGTGGGCAGAGGCGTCTGCTGGTCAGCGCGGAGAAGTTAGAGACGGTGCTGCCGGCGGGAAAAACTCCGCAGACGCAGGCAACCGGGCTGGGACGACATCCGGCATCGCAGTATGTGTGGGCTCCGAATGGAGAGCAGCTTTTGTTTGTTGGGCCGAATTCGCTGAGCTGGTTTGACTTGAAGACGCAAGCGGCGCGAACGCTGCTGCAAGGAAAAGAAGCGATCACGGACGTGAAGATTTCGCCAGACGGAAACCTGGTCAGTTTTGTCCGGGAGCACAACCTGTTTGTGGTGAACGTGGCGGATGGAAAAGAACGTGCGGTTACGCATGGCGGCACGGAAGAAGTACGCAAAGGAGAATTGGATTGGGTGTATCCGGAAGAGCTGGATTTGAAGACGGCGTATTGGTGGTCGCCGGATTCGTCGAAGATTGCTTTTCTGGAAATGGACGAAAGCAAAGTTAAGAAATATCCGCTGGTGGATTTTGCGTCGTACGAAGGAGAGGCCAACGAGGAGCGGTATCCGCCGGCAGGAACGAGCAATCCGGTAGTGCATGTGTATGCGGCGAGCGTGAATGGCGGCAAAACGATGTTGTTAGATACGGGATCCGAGAACGATCAGTACATTCCGCGTGTGGCGTGGTTGCGAGATTCCAAACGCGTTGCGATTGAGAGGCTGAATCGTCCTCAGACGCAGCTGGATTTCCTGATTGCCGGTGCGGAGACGGGAAAATCCAGTGTGGTGCTGACGGAGAAGGATCTTTACTGGATTAATGTTTCGGATGATTTGTATTTCCTGAGAGATGGCAAGCGATTTTTGTGGTCGAGCGAGCGCAGCGGTTACCGGCATTTGTACCTGTACGGGTTGGACGGAAAAGAAGAAGTGCAATTGACAAAGGGCAATTGGGAACTGACGGCGGTTCAAGGTGTGGATGAGGCGAAGGGAATTGTGTACTTCAACGCGACGGAAAAATCGCCGATGGAAAGACATTTGTATCGCGTGGGACTGGATGGAACTGGACTTGAGCGAGTCACGAAACAAGAGGGAGTGCATACAGTTCAGCTTTCTCCAGATGCGAGCGCGTTTGTGGATTCGTATTCCAATGCAATAACTCCGCCGCAGCAATGGGTGAGCAAGTTCGATGAGAGCGCGCCGATTGCGCTGAATGAAAACAAAGTTGCGGAGCTTGCGGAGTACAAACTATCGCCGCCCGAATTTTTGGCGGTGAAAACGCACGACGGAATGGATTTGAATGCGTGGATCATCAAGCCGGCGAATTTTGATGCGGCGAAAAAATATCCGGTGCTGATTTATACCTATGGCGGGCCACACGCGCAGGTGGTGATGAATCAATGGGGCGGGCCGACATTTTTGTGGCATCAAATGATGGCGCAAAAAGGATTTGTGATTTTTGCGCTGGATAATCGCGGCTCGGCGGGACGCGGACATTTGTTCGAGGAGCCGATTCATTTTCGATTTGGCGCCCAGGAAATGTCGGATCAACGCGACGGCGTGGCGTGGCTGAAACGCCAGCCGTGGGTGGATGCGAAGCGCATCGGGATTTGGGGCTGGAGTTACGGCGGGCACATGACGTTGCACGCGATGTTCGAAGATGCCGAAGACTTCAAGGTCGGGTTTGCGGGCGGGCCGGTTACGGATTGGCATTACTACGACACGATTTATACCGAGCGGTATCTGGGACTGCTGCCGCAAAACGAAGAGAGTTATCAGGAGTCTTCACCGATTGAGAATGCTGGGAAGCTACGCGGCAAGCTGCTGATTGCGCACGGAACGGAAGACGACAATGTGCACTTCGCAAACACGCTGGCGCTGGTGGATAAGCTGATCGAAAAAGGGAAGGATGTGGAAGTGCTGCCGTTTCCTGGGCGCGGGCACGGAGTTTCGGATGCTCCTGCACGGATTTTCCTGATGAACCGAGTGACGCAGTTTTTCGTGGAGAATCTGGGACAGGGGCAGTGAGGGGGCGCGAGCCCCCGTACAGCGAAAATCGATCATCTCATGGATTGGCATAAATATCAATAAGAATAATTAACTAGGAAGGTACGGTTCGAACGGAGGAACGAAGAGCGAACACAACTTGCAGAAAATATCAGTCTTTCCCGGAAATCTCATCCACGATAGCCTTCACGCGTGTAGGGTCGACCTGTACGTTCTCGTCTGTTAGCAGCTGCAGATGTTCCTCTCTTGGAACGCCATTGACGAATAGCAGTGTCTTGTAGGCATGATTGCGGAGATCCTCATCAGGATCTGTTAGCGCAGACTTGGCGAGCGCCTTGAGGATCAGCGGTTCCTTTGTATTCTGCCAAATCACTTTGAGAGCGCCTGCGGCAACATCCTTCGCGTCTTCGTCAGCGTCCTGCTCTAGCATGACGACCAACTTATCCGTTGCGGGCTTGTACTTTAAATCGAAGCCAAGCGCTTTGCCGGCGCTATAGCGCACGACCTCATCCTCATGATCCAGAAGTTGGACCAGGGCAGGTATGCCCGGCTCGAATGGTTGTTTTCCAATGCCGTGAGACAGTGCCCTAACGTCCTCAAGCGATGCTTGGCCTTTTCGCCACTTTTGCAAAGCATGTTCCTGGTTGGTGAGTGGTTCCATATCGGCTCCTAAACCCCCCTCCCTTGTGATTGCTTGCCCAGCAGTTCCAAGCAGGCCCCTCGCCCTCTCAAGGAGGCCGTTAATTTGGCGACTCGTGACTCGCTCGTGCCGCTTCTCTGGAGCACCCGTTCTAGATGTTTGACTTGCCTGCTGAGACCAGCGATTGTTTGCGCGACATCTCCGACGTGATTGAAATAGCCCCCGCCCGCCTTGGCGATCTTCATTCCGCCGTTTGCTTCGCGCTTCGCCGCCGCAAGTGTATCGGCTGCGAGGTCGCTCGCCAATTTTTTGATTTTCGCTTCAGCCGTGGCAATTTGCTTATCAACGAATACCTCTTCGCTTTCTCCGCCCTAATACACAGCCGCGATGCTAGCGGTCGCAGCCATTCCCAGGGCGCTAATGCAATCTCCCCCTCCAGCGCAGTTTGTCTTTTCGAAGCCCAGCGTCGCGTTGAATGAATCGACAGCCTGTTGAGCGCCGCCCTGATGTTGGGCCAGCTCTGAACGAGGTTCATGAATTGGGCGGGGGTAACAGCAAGGTCTTTAAGTAATTGGCCTTCAATATGATGAGTAAATAGCATCCATAGGGCGGGGCCAATTTCGCCGTGTTGTTTCAAAAACGTATATCCCACGTCGGAAGTACAAGTATTGTAATTAGCCGTGCACCAAAGCATCCCGTTGGGGTCCGTGAGATTTAGTGGATTATTGCGTACGTACGAAGAGGCGTTACCGCTTTGAGGGTCGCCAAGAACTGAGGCTGCTCGGTCGCTTAGACTCAGCGGGTCTACAGACATGAATCGACCCATGGTGGACGAGTCGTATCTGGCCTCAAAGTTATCAAGACCCGATTCCGTGTCGCGTTCTTTGCCGGAGAATTTGTAGTTCTGAGCGCAAGAGTTAAGGATCGGAGTGCGCTCCTGGCCAAGAGGAAAAAAGTCTGCGACGTAACACACGTTGGCCGTCGATTGACTTGATGCGACCTCAGCGACAGATCGAGAAGTACCGAGGTGATCTGCGAAGTAGTAAAATACATCGTTCAACGAGTCGCGGCGGGCAATGCGCTCGCCTCCAAGGAAAATATATCCGTTAAACGACGAGTTCGAAGTGCTACCGGAACCGTCGGTTTCGTCAAGAACTTCATCTTCTTGATCGAACCAGTAGATTTTGTTGATGGTGCTGCCGACCGACTTGGTGACCGGCGGCCGACCTGCGGTCGAATTAGATGGTTCTCGACGTCATAGGAATCAGAACCTATGGGGCGAGGATGTCTTTGGGGTGGGATTTGACTTGGATGGCGGCGAGGCTGGAGGCGTCCCAGCCGCCGCCGAGAGCTTTGACCAGGAGGACGCTGGTGACTAGTTTTTGGCCTTGCAGGATGGCGAGTTCTTGTTCGTTGGTTAAGAGAGTTTGCTGCGCGGTGACTACATCGAGATAGCTGACCAGGCCACCTTTGTAGCGGTTGGTGGCGATATCTAGATTGCGGCGGGAAGCGTCCACGGCTTGCTGCTGGGATTGGAAAGCTTGATCGAGGATGGTGAGGCCGGTGAGGCTGTCCTGGACTTCGCGGAAGGCTTGCAGGACGGTTCCGCGATAATTGGCGACGGTGGCATCGTAGCCTGCCTGCGCATATTGCACTTGAGCGCGGCGCGCGCCTCCGGTGAAGATGCTTTCGGCGACGTTGGCGCCGATCGCCCAAAAGGTGCTTTGTATACTGGCAAGCTTGGCGATATCGGCTGCTTGCCAACCGCCGTTGGCAAAAAGATTGAAGGAAGGATAGTACGCGGCTTTAGCGATGCCGATTTGCGCGTTGGCGACGGCCATTTCACGTTCGGCTTCGGCGATGTCCGGGCGGCGTTCGAGTAAGTCGGAAGGCAGACCGGCGTTCAGAGTGGGAGGCTGCACCGTAAGTTCGCGCGGCACGATGTGAAAATCCGGCGCGGATTTACCGACCAGGACAGCGATGGCGTCTTCAAATTGTTTGCGCTGCTGGTTCAACAAAGTGAGCTGGGTGCGCGTGGTGTCGAGAAGAGTTTCTTCCTGCGCGACATCGAGGCCGGAAGCTACGCCGCCGTGATAGCGGGAATTTACGAGGTCGAGACCTTTTGACAAAGCGTCGACCGTGCGCGAGAGCAGAGAAATTTGCGTGTCGAGCTGGCGCAGCGAGAAAAAATCACCGGCAAGTTCAGAGGTGATGAGCAGACGAACATTTTCAAGATCCGCGGCATTCGATTGATAGCTGGCCTGAGCTGCTTCTATGCTGCGACGGCGCCTGCCGAAGATGTCGAGCTCATAGTTGACGGTGAAAGGAAGCGTGTAACTGTTTTGCGTGACTGGGCCAAGGACAGTAAAACTGCTGTTGGGAGGGCGATTGCCGGAAAGGCGTTGGCGCTCTGGAGAAAGACCGGTCGAAAACTGAGGGAATTGGGTGGAGATTTGCACGGCGGCGAGGGCGCGAGCCTGTTCGAGGCGAGCTACGGAAATTTTGATGGTTTGGTTGGACTGTAAAGCGTCGTGTTCGAAGCCGTTCAAGTCGTCATCGCGAAAAACTTCCCACCAATCGCCTTTGCCGAGTGCATCCTTGGGAGCGCTTTCGCGCCAGGGTTCTGCAACGTCCCAATGAGTGGCGGCGGGAGCGTCGGCGCGATGATAGTTGGGGCCGACGGCGCAGCCAACTGCGCAGAGTGCCGCGAGAATCGCCGCACTTGAGATTGTAAAAGCGAGTTTCACTTACCTTTTCCTGAAGAAGCACCGGGCATGGACTTGGAGTTGGAGCCATTCGGTGCCGCGCTGGCTGTTGGTGCAGCTCCTGTTGCCTGTGGAGCAGGTTCTTTTACGTTGACGTGCTGACCTTCCTCGAGAGAGTCGGCAGGATTGAGAACGATCCAATCGGCGCCGCGCAGTCCCTGAAGAACTTCCAGAGAAACGCCATAGTCGCGGCCAATGGTAAGCGGCTGAAGATGAAGCTTGTGGTCGGCGTCGACTACGACAGCGCGAAGGCCCTCGGAACGGAAAAGCAGTGCGTTGACAGGAACCTGCAAACGATCGCCGGTAATCTGGACGTCAAGATGGACCTGAGCATAACCGCCGGGAAGCAGTTCGCCAGTTTTGTTGGGGACGTCAACTTCGGTGAGGAGAGTGCGGGAAACCGGGTCGATCGCTTCGGCGGTGCGCACGACTTTGCCGAGGAATTTGCGACCGGGGAATTGTGTGAGATCGAGGTGAGCGGGGAGGCCGGCATGGATGGAGGGCGCGGCGCTCTCCGGAACATTCACGTAAACGCGAATGGGATCGGTTTGCGCTAGCGAAAAGAGTTGCTGGGTGGCGCCGCCGTTGCCGGCGTTGATCAATGTTCCGATATCCACGTTGCGGCGGGTGATGACGCCGCTGAAGGGAGCGTAAATATGCTTGAAGGATTCCAGTTCGGAGAGGCGATGGACGTTGGCTTGAGAGGAAGCGACACCGGCTTGTTTGGCGGCCAAATCGCCGGCGGCGTTGTCCACTTCCTGTTTGGAGACGCTGTCGGTCTTGATTAGATCTTCGTAGCGGGTAGCAGTGATGTGCGAGAGATTGGCGTTGGCTTGCGAGGTTTCGAGATCGGCCCTGGCCTGAAGAAGCTGCTGATCGACTTCGGGAGTATCGATGTCGGCGAGCAGTTCACCTTTTCGGACGCGGGAGCCGATGTCGCGGTACCACTTTTTGAGATAGCCGTTGGTGCGAGCGTAGATGGGCGATTCGACGTACGCCTGCATGGAGCCGGGCAGTACCAGGCCTTCTTCGGAAGGCTCAGTGGTTGGATGGATTACTGCGACGGTGGGGACGGCGAGAGTTTCGGTATCTTTCGCCAAGGCTTGATATTGCGAACGCCGCTGGAAAAGTGTGAACGCGCCGAGGACGACGAGGATAATGACCGCGATGAAGAGCAGGCCGAAGAGGCGGCTCTTGTGCGGTTGGGGCGGAGTGTCGAGTTCGGTTGCCATAAATGCTGCACCTTTCCGTGCTGATAAGATTCTGCCGCAAAACGGGCGTCAGGCGGTAGCGTGATGCCTGCGGCGCTCCAGCCGTGTGTGAATGATTTTGAAAACGCACGGCACAAAAAACAAAGTTGCGAAGGTCGCGAAAATCAAGCCGCCGATGACGGCTCGTCCGAGGGGAGCGTTCTGCTCGCCGCCTTCGCCGAGGCCGATGGCCATGGGAACCATGCCGATGATCATGGCGAGAGCGGTCATGATGACCGGACGGATGCGGACGAAACCGGCTTCAAGAGCGGCGTCGAAGGCGTTCTTGCCTTCGGCCAATTGTTCGCGTGCAAAAGAGATCATCAAGATGCTGTTGGCAGTGGCGACGCCCATGCACATGATGGCGCCGGTAAGAGAAGGCACGTTCAACGTGGTGTGAGTGATCAAGAGAATCCAGCAGATTCCGGCGAGAGCGCCGGGGAGCGCGGTGATGATGATGAACGGATCAATCCAGGATTGAAAATTGACGACGATGAGCAGGTAGGCAAGAAGGATGGCTCCAATGAGGCCGACGCCGAGGCCGATAAAGGAGTTGCGCATGGTCTGTACCTGGCCGCGAACGACGATGTGGCTGCCGCGGGGCAAGTCTTTTTCGACGGCCTTAACCTGCTTGAAAACTTCTTCGGAAACCGAGCCGAGGTCGCGGCCGTAAACCGAAGCGTAAACGTTGATCATGGGCTGAGCGTTGTAGTGGGAGATGGAAGCGGGCCGAGCGGCGGCGGAGGTGGTGACAAGATTTTGCAGAATTTGCGGAGCTGCGCCAGGAATGCTGCCGTTGATGGGAGTGTTTTGCAGGGCCTGATAGGAGTCGATGCGGTACTGCGGGGTCTGCACGGCGATGTTGTAGTTGATACCATTTTTGGGATCGAGCCAGAAGGTCGGCGCGGTTTGAAAGCTGGAGCTAAGAGAGACCAGGACGTTTTGCGCGACGTCGCGGGCTTGCATACCGACGGACTGAACACGGGTGCGGTCGATGTCCATGAAGAGAGTCGGAGCATCGAAGGCTTGCTGTACGTGGACATCGACCGCGCCGGGAATGTGGCGCATCTCAGATGCCAGTTTTTGCGCCACCACGTAATTGCCCTGTTGGTTTGCGCCGGTAACGGCGACGTCGATCGGGGCAGGAGTGCCAAAATTCAAAATTTGCGTGACGATGTCCGCGGGCTGAAAGAAAAACTGCACGCCGGGATATTTTTGCGGAAGGACGTCGCGCAGTTGGTTGACGTACTCGGCGGTACCTTTGCCGCGTTCCTGCTTGAGTTGCACCAGGATTTCGGCGTCGGAAGTGCCGATGGTTCCGGCGTTGCTGTAGCTGAGGTTAATTCCGCTGTAAGGCAGGCCGATGTTGTCCAGGACGGTTACCAGTTCGTTTTGCGGAATGATCTGTCGAATGGTCTGGTTGATCTGATCCGCGAGGCGAGCGGTTTCCTCGATGCGCAGGCCGGTGCGGGCGCGCATGTGCAAACGGATCTGGCCGGCGTCCACTTTGGGGAAAAAGTCGCGGCCGAGAACAAACACCAAGCATCCGGAGAGCACGCAAAAACCAAAAAACAAGGCGCAAAAGAGGCCGGAAACATTCAGGGAAGCTTGTAAGGCGTTGCGGTAACCTTCGCGGGAGGTCTCGAAGGCGTGCTCGAATTTCTGTTGATAGCGGCGGAAGAAGCCCTGTTTTTCGCCGACGTGTTCTTCGGCGTGGTATTCGTCCTCGGAGCTCAAGAGATACATGGCCATCGTGGGGACGATAGTTCGCGACCACATGTACGAGGCGAGCATGGCGAAGATGACAGCTTCAGCCAGCGGAATAAAAAGATACTTGGCAACGCCCGAGAGAAAAAACATCGGGAGGAACACGATGCAAATGCAGAGAGTGGAGACGAAAGCAGGGACGGCGATTTGTTGCGCGCCATCGAGAATGGCTTGAACGGTTTCCTTGCCCATGGCGAGGTTGCGGTTGATGTTTTCGATTTCGACGGTGGCATCGTCAACCAGAATGCCGACGGCGAGAGCGAGCCCGCCGAGGGTCATGATGTTGATGGTTTCGCCAAGCGCGCTGAGCAGCAGAATGCTGACCAGGATGGAAAGCGGAATGGAGATGGCGATGATGATGGTGCTTTTCCAGTTGCCGAGGAACAGAAGAATCATGAACGCTGTGAGTACCGCGGCGATGAGAGCTTCGCGAAGCACACCTTGAATCGAAGCACGCACAAAGACGGATTGATCGAAAAACTGGGTGACCTTAAGACCTTCGGGATAGGAGCCCTGGTTATAGATGAGCATGGCCTTAACGCGATCCACGATGTCGAGGGTGGAGGCGTTACCGGTTTTATAGATGCTCATCAGCACGCCGCGCTGACCATTAGCCAGGACGGCGTTGGTTTGTGGAGAGAAGCCGTCGCGAACGTGCGCGACGTCCCGCATATAAATGGTGGCGCCGTTCACGGTTTTTATGGGCAGGTCGTTGAGCTCCGCCACGGTGCGGGGGCTGCCGTTCATTTCTACGGTGTATTCGAGAGTGCCAAGTTTTGCGGTGCCGGTGGGCAGAATGAGGTTTTGTGCGTTGACGGCGTTGACGATGTCTACCGCCGATAAACCCTTGGATTGCAGCGCAGTGGTGTCTGTGTCCACAGAAACCAGGCGCTGCTTTCCACCGTAAGGAAACGGAGTGGCGGCGCCTTGAATGGTGGCGAGCTGGGTGCGAATAAAATTGTTGCCAGTGTCGAAGAGCTGCTGTTCGCTGAGGGTGTCGCTGGTCAAGCCGAGCTGAATGACCGGAACAGTGGATGCGGAATAAATGATGACCAGCGGCGGAGTGATTCCCGGCGGCAGAAAACGCAAGAAAGTTTGCGAGATGGAGCCGGTCTGCGCGAGCGCGGTTTGAATGTTGGCGTTGGGCTGAAAATAAACTTTGATGACGGCGATGCCGTTGAGGGATTGCGATTCGGTATGTTCCACGTCGTTGACCAGCGTGGCGATGCCGCGCTCGACGTTGCCGGTGATGCGCTGCTCCATTTCCTGCGGCTCAAGACCGGTGAAGGTCCAGACCAGGCTGATGACGGGAATATTGATTTCCGGAAAAATGTCAGTCGGCGTGCGCAGCAAGACCACGGGCGTCAGAAGCATGATCACCAGTGCCATCACGATAAAGGTGTATGGCCTTTGTAGCGCTAAACGAACAATCCACATACTATTTTTCGAGTTCCTTCAGTCGAGAAATTTCGTGGTTACCCGGACTTTGCGGCCTGTAGCAAAGACAACGGTGCTCTTGTATTAGACCGCGAGAGTTGCGGTTTGGTTACGTCGAAAGGCCAAGCCGCCTCGGCTGAATACGATACATCGCCAGAAGCGTAATCTCGCAAGAATTCAGGATCAGGAAAACGGAATCCGACGGCTTGCCACGTTGGCCACGTGTCCATATGGATGCGGGAGATCCTAGCGCGGTCACGAAGAATATTGCCCGGCCAAAATGGATCAGAACTGGAAACGCGGCTCTAGCGCTAATTATCGACGCGATGGGCGCGCAAGATTCGAAGCTACTTATGGGTCATGGTGAAAACGCCGTCCCAGCCGGATGGAGGTTCGTCAAAAAGATATTCCTGACAACGCTTCCAGTAGGCGCGTGCCGGGCCGTCGTCGGGCCATTGGTCAAGAATGGATTGGAACGCGGTTTGGGCGTCCAGCCAGCGGCGTTGCTGAAAGAGCGCGCGAGCTTGGTGAAAACGATCGAGGCGGACTTGCGTGTCGGTAGAAAGATCGGCTGCGGCGGTGACCAGTTCGTAGATGACGACGGGTTGCAGTTTGCCTTTCACGCGAATGAGATCCAGTTCGCGAAAAACGAAGCCAGAATCTTTTGTTGCGAGGTAGGTGGTTTCGTTGACGAGAATGTGGGTTCCGTAGTCTTTATTCAAGCCCTCAAGGCGCGAAGCAAGATTCACGGAATCGCCCAGCGCGGTGTAGCCGTAGCGCAAAGAAGAGCCCATATTTCCAACGCTGGCAACGCCGGTATTGAGGCCAATCCCGATATCGAGACACGGCTTGCCCTCGGCCTCCCACTTTTTTTGCATCTGGTGAATGCGCGCCATCATCTCGAGTGCCGAATGGCAGGCCAGCGCGGCGTGGTCGGCTTCTTCGAAAGGAGCGTTCCAGAAAGCCATCACGGCGTCTCCGATGTATTTATCGAGGGTGCCGCGGCGTTCGAAGACGATATGGGTCATGTCGGAAAGATATTGATTGAGGAAGATGGCCAGTTCTTGAGCGTCGAGTTTTTCGGAAATAGTGGTGAAACCGCGAATGTCGCTGAACATTACGGTGATTTCGGTCTTGCGCGGTTCGACGAGTTCGGGATTGAGCAGCAAGCGGCGAACCACTTCCGGGCTGAGGTATTGGCCGAAGGCGGTGCGCACGCGGCGCTTTTCTTTTTCTTCGACCAAGACGCGGAAGAGTGATACCAGGATCACGTTCGCGGTGAGAGTGAGAGCGGGAATGGTGAAATTCAGCCACGAGCCTCTCAAGAACGCGAAATAGTCCACCGCAGCAAGCAAGAGCAGCAAGAACACGCCGCATCCCATCCAGCGTGGCGAGACAAGAGCCATCCAGATGCCAAGTGGGACTCCGAAAAGAAAAATCAGGAGCAGGTCGCTGAGCGATTCCTTGGCGCCGCGACTGAGAAAATTGCCGTGCAGAATATTGTCAATGACGTTGGCGTGAATTTCCACGCCGGGATAGTCGAGGCCGCCGAAAGGAGTGGTCCGCAAGTCACCAATTCCGGTAGCGGTTGCGCCGATCAAAATGATTTTCCCGGCAAGAGCGCCAGCGGGAACCTTGTGCTCGACGACGTCGGCCATGGAATAGTGCGGGTAGGTATAGCTGGGTCCGCGGAAATTGACGTAAACACGGCCGAGATCGTCGGTATGGATTTGGGCTTGATCGCCGAAGACAATGCGCGAGGCGCCTACCGGACCAAACTCCAAGGCCACTTGATCGTTTGGAAGACTCAAGAAAGAGCGAACGGTCTGCACGTCGAGCGACGCGTAAATATCCCATTCCGCAAGATCTTTCGAACGGCCGTAAGGAATGATGAGATTGGCACGGCGAACGACTCCGTCGACATCCGGATAAACGTTGAAAAAACCGGTGGAGGAAGTTTCCTCACTGAGCGCGCTGGTCAAAACGGAAAGATTGGCTTCGGTGCCTTGCGGCAGCAGACGATCGGGCTGGAATTTTTGAATCAGGGAGATGCGGTCCTGCTTGCCGGTGGCCGGATTGAGCGGTCGAACGCTGGGAAAAGAATAGAAGGCGATCTGGTTAGCATAGTCATCGAGAGTTTTTGGATCGAGTCCGCGCAGGTCGGCTTCGGTGTGAAGAAAGAAATTGCCGAGAACGACGGTACCGAAATTCTGGACGGATTTTGCGAATTGCTTATCGGCGTCGTAGACGGCGATAGTTTTTTGCAATTCGGACATTAATCGAGGATCGATTTGTTCGCCGCGCTTTTGCCGCGCTTCGAAGTCGGCCCACAGTGCGCGCAGCGGCGCAGAAGATTGATCCGGCTTGCTGAAAGTGACGTCAAAGGCCGCGACTTTGGCATGGTCTTCATGCAGCACATCAAGAAGATGCGCGAAATGAATACGCGAGAAAGGCCACTTGCCAAGGACCTCCTGGGAATGTTGATCGATGTCCACAATCACGATACGCGGATCGACGGGGGTGCTGGCTGGAGAACGGTAACGAAATCGGGTATCCAGAGAGGAATATTCCAGACGTTGCAGAAAATTGAAGATAGGAGTGGGGCTCTCGCCAAAGAAGGTGAAGAAGTAAAGCGCGAGGCCTGAAAGGGTGATGGCCAGGCTGATCAGGAAGGAGATGCGATGATGCCACCAGGAGAGGAGAAGTTCGTAGACGCCAAAACCGCTGCGGCCCTGGGACCATTTCGGCGTGGAGTTGGCCATGAAATTTTACGCGCAGTCGGTGAAACGTCTTTGCGCAATTCGTGCGAGCCAGGTTGCGGCTATTGTGTGCATCACTATTCGCGAACGATGAAATTCAAGCGGACGCCAGAGACTTCCACCAGGTCGCCATCATCCAGCCTGGTTGGACCCGGGATGGAAACACCATTGACAACCGGAACTTTATCGCCGGACCCGATGTAATAGCCATCATCGCGTTGATTGATTTGCGCGGCCATTTGCGGCTTGAACCAGCCGCGCAGTTTGATGGTGGCCATGGCCGATTTTCCGATGGTGGTAAGTTTGTTGGTGAGAGTGTATTCCTTGGAGTCGGTTTTTCCGGAGAGAACCACGATGGTTGGAACCTTGATGCGTCCGGAGGCGAATTGCGTGCGTTCGCCCAATGCGGCGGCTTGCTGAAGCATGTCGCGGCGGACCTTGGTATCGAGGACCATGGTTTCGTTGATCGAGCCAGCAGTGGTCTTGCGGCCTGATTCGTAAGGCAGCGGCGCATCGCCTGTGGCGTCAACTTTGATGTGGTGTTTGCCGATCCAGATGGAGTCGCCGTCGTGCAGCGTGGCACGTTCGATGCGCAGATCGTTCACGAAAGTGCCATTGAGGCTGCCGCGGTCTTCCACCACCAAGCGTCCGGAATCGAAGTAAACGCGGGCGTGGTCGTTGGAAACAGCGAGGTTGTCCACGACCAGATCATTGTCAGGCGAACGGCCGATGCGCACTGGGCGCGAGCCGACGGGAACTACTTTGACCATTTTTTCTTCAAACATCAGCGATAGCTTGGCCATGTCAGTGACCTCCAGCGGAACCATTTCCGCTTGCAGATTTATGCGCCCCACGGCGCAGCCAGGAAAACCAACCTTTGGGTTCAGGCTTGAGAGAAACGACGATGACCGAAACGTTGTCGATGCCGCCGCCTTCGTTAGCGTGTTCGATGAGCTTTTCAGCGGCGCGCTGAGGATCAGGCTCCGCCTGAAGAGTTCCAGCAATTTCAGGCTCGGTGACCATACGTGTGAGGCCATCCGAGCAGAGGAGCAGAACATCGCCTGGGAAAAGAGGGACTTGTTCGATATCCACTTCGATTTCGGGCTGTGTTCCCAGGGCGCGGAGCAAAACGCTTTGTAGATTGCTTTGTTCGGCTTCGTTGGCGGTCAGGATGCCGCGGCGAACTTGTTCGGCAACCAGTGAGTGGTCGCTGGTAAGCTGCTGGAGCTGCCCGGTGCGAAGTAAGTAGAGACGGCTGTCACCGACATGTCCGACGCTGAGTTGCATGTCATCAATCCACGCTGCGGTTAAAGTTGCGCCCATGCCTTCTTGTTCAGGATGTTCTTCCGCCGACTGAAACACTTTTTGATTGGCGAGATGAATCGCGCTTAACAGGCGTTGGCTCCTGGGATTCAATCCGGGCTTAGGTTCGCCGAGCAACGGAGAAGCAGGATTTTCCTGGCCTTCGATGCAGTGTTTCACAACGGTTTCCACGGCAAGCGCGCTGGCGATTTCGCCATGAGCTTCGCCGCCCATTCCGTCCGCAAGAACGTAGAGGCTCAGCGGAGGAACGATGCGGTAACAGTCTTCGTTGTTGGTGCGCACCATGCCCACGTGTGTGGCGCCACCGGTCGAGATTTGCAAGTACACTCCCCCTGAGGAAGCGGACGGAGACAATTCCGCGCGCACCCCTACGGGCTCTCAAAGTTCACGTTATCAGAGGCGGATTGAGCGCGAAAGGAGGTGCGTCCTACTGATTACTCACTAGTTGTGAACACGATGGAGGGTAAGCCGATTGATAGGAGAGACTAAGGAAGGACATCGCCAAATAATGGGCAGAGACTACGTAAGAGAATGCAGCTTAAGTGGATACCTGTAAGTCTATGTGGAGGCTAGCCTTAGGAACAATTCTGTCGTTGACGCCAGGCCGCTGGCGCGCAGGGCTGCGCCTGAATGAGGCGATTCCGTGGGTGCGTGCCACGGTGCTCAGCGGATTCTTGGAGAGCCTGCTGGCGTTTTTCGCGCTGATCGATTGGTATTCGCATTCCGTAACCACCTGGGCTGCGAACGCGTTGGATTCTGCGTTGCGCAATGGCCCGGAAAGGGCGGTTCCAGGCCAAGCGATCGGATTTTCCGCGCTGGTCTTGTGGGTGATCCATCCGCTGACCTGGCTAATCGGATTTTTCGTGATCGAAGGATTACTGAGACTGCTGGCTGCGGCGTTTACCGAACAAATTTTTGGCACGGCTCCGCTGGCGTTTGCGGACTGGTGCTATGGGAAAGTTACGGGCCGGTCGCTGGAAGGTGACGCGCTATACACGCCGAGCGTGCGGGCGCAATTTCGATCGATTGTTTCGGCTGTAAAGGAAAAAATAATCGTAGCGCGTTTACCGGAGATTGCGGACGAATTGCTGGAACAATCTGAGGATGGTGAAGCGTTCCTGGAGATTCATTCTTCGCGCGCGAAAGCGGAATGGATTCCGCCAAGGACGGTGCGAATCGGGGATACGTATTTCCGGCTCGAGCAGTTGACGCAAGGCAATGCGCCTCGCCCGTTTGTATTTCGGCTGCGACGCGTGGCCGCAGGTGCGCCTGGACGAACGGTGATTGTGTACGAGTCGCCGAGAGAGGTCTAAGAATTAGCTGCGAACTGAGCCGCGCAGCGCTCGAGCAGGTAGGTCCAGCGCGCGAAAGCTTCCTCATCGTATCGTTCTCGCCTACAATGGCTCTCCTACAATGGAATGCATGACTCTGCGGATATTTGCAGTCGGGGCGATAGCGGCGGTTACGTTGTGCACTGTTGTGACTGCAGAAGAACAGTCGGCGCCGGCGGCGAAGAACGCGCGGATTCTGCTAGTGCCGCGAAAAATGATTTCCGGCGACCGCACCACGCTGGCGGTGCTGGATACGAATGGCCGGCTGACGCCGGGAGTGACCATTGCGTTTTCAAACGGTGATCACGTAACGACAAATGCCACGGGCAGGGGATTATTTGTCGCGCCGCTGACTCCCGGCGTGCTGTACGCCACGATTCAAGGGCGTCCGGGCCGCGTGCAGACACTGGTGATTGCGGCACCGGCGAACGCGAGCACGCCGTCGGTGGTGCAAGCGCCGCACTTTGCTTCGCTGAGCGACCGGTTCGAATTGCAAGGGCATGGATTTTGCGGTGAAGCGGACAAGAATGTTGTGCAGGTAAATGGCGAGTCGGCGCTGGTGATGGCGTCGTCGTCCGAATCCATGACCATTTTGCCGCCAGAGGATTTGCAGCCGGGGCCTGCGGATGTGACGGTTGCTTGCAACAAAGGGGCGGCGAGCGCGGCACGGTTGATTTTTTTATCGTTGTCGCTGCAGGCGGATACTTCGCCGATGCAGCCGGGACAAAAGCGCACGCTGTCCGTTCGCATCGAGGGAACGCGCGACAAGGTGACGCTAGAGGCGCGCAACCTAGCGCCTGAGATTGCGGAACTTGCTGGGGGCAATCCAGCGAAAGCAATTTCGAGCGGAGGAGCGGAAAATGTGGCCAGTTTTCCGCTGACCGGAAAACAGCACGGAAATGTTCTGGTGTCGATACGGCTGATGCCGTGGGCGATTCGAAACAAGACTTAGATTTGCAGCGGGATGTGGCTCGGCACAAGTCCGATTGCGCTTTGTTATTAACCGCCGTTTTTGGCGGTTAGCGAAGTAAGCGGTAAAGTTTCCTGCGTGCCGGGCAGCGGCTTCGACGGTTCCACCGGTTCCAGCATTCCTTCCAAAGCAGTTCCTGTCTTGTCGAGGCGCTTGTCAGCTTCCTGATAACTTTGCTGCACATTTTTCAGATGAGTGCCGATTTTTTCGAATGTCTCGGAAAAATTCGCAAAATGTTTTTTCAGTCCGGCAAGCCCGTCGGCAAGGCGCTGGGCATTTTCCTCGATCTGCATTCCGCGCAAGCCCATGGCGATGACGCAGAGATGCGCGTAGAGGGTGCTGGGAGAAACGGCGACGATGCGTTTCTCGCGGCAATAGGCGTCGAGCTGCAGGCCTTTGCTGTCCGCGCAGTGTAGCAGTTCGTAATACACGCTTTCCGACGGAACGAACATCAACGCCAGGTCCAGGGTATTTTCCCCGGGAAGAATATATTTTTTGCCGATGGAGTCGGTATGCAATTTGACGGCGGTGACGAAGGCGCGGCGAGCTTCTTCGCCTTCCGTTTGGATGCGGCGGAAGGCGTCAAGCGGAAACTTGGAATCGATGGCCAGGATTTTTTTGTCGCGAAGGAAGATGGCAGCGTCCACACATTCGCCGCTGGCGAAGCGGTATTGCGATGTGTATTGCGAGGGCGGCAGGGAATCCTCGAGCAAACGCTCGAGGGTTACTTCACCGAGGATGCCCCGCGTTTTCGCTCCGCCCAGTACGGATTCGAGCGATTGTTGAGCGTTGCTTAGGCCACGGCTGACTTCCTGAAATTCGCCGAGTTGTTTGTGGATGCGCTCCATCATGCCTTGCGTGCTTTTCAGCTCTTCGCGCATGGCGGACTGGCCCTGCGCGGAAATCGCCGCGGACTGCACCACTCCGTCGGTAAGAGATTTTCCGACCATATCGAGCCGCTGTGTGACGGTGCTGGCGAGCGTTGTGATCTGGCCGGTGGCTTGCGCCTGCGCGGTTGCAATGGACTGCAGATCGTGGCGCAGTTCGCTCATCTGCGATTCGACGACTTGGCTCTTTTTTTGTGCTCCCAGACTCTGCAGCGCCACCCAAATGACCAGAGCAGCGACAACCAGCAGTCCGGCGATAAGAATTCCTGACATGTATTCTCCCCGTGATGACGGGAAACGGTACTTCTACTTTACGCGGATGAAATATTTCGGCAAGTGCGCAAAAGAAAAAGGCCCCTCGCTGAAAACGAAGGGGCCTTTTCTAGAAATGGGCGATGTGTTACCAGCGCAGCTTGAGAGCGAACTGGAATTGCCGCGCGTCGTAGGCTGCCGTGGGCTGACCTGCAAAACAAGTTGCGCCTGCGGTGGGATCGCAGAGTTGGTTGACCGCGGCCACGTTGGTGCGGTTGAAAAGGTTGAAGCCATCCGCGATGAGATCGAGCTTCAGGCGTTCGCCGAAGGGAATCTGCTTGGAGAGGCGGAGATCAACCTGGAAGAAACCTGGGCTGACGAACGCGTTGCGCCCCAGGCTTCCATTACAACCTGCGGGCGGAGTGAAAAAGGGCACCACAAAGGTTGAGCCATCGTTAGCAAGGCAAACGTCAGCGGGAGCGAATTGCACGCCGGAGATAAAAGGAGAAGTGGTACCGCCGCTGGAAACGACCGATGGCCGCGCTTGGGAAGCGCCGAGGTCTAAACGCGTATCCTCGCCGGTGATGACGTTGAAGGGCCGGCCGGAGGAGAGTTCGATGATCGGCGCCACAGTGAAGCCTCCGATGAAGTGCTTCCAGACATTGTCGCCGCCCCTGCCGGCAGCGGTCTGAAAAACCGCGCTGGTGACCCAGCGATGGCGCTGGTCGTTGACGGAGTTCGATTTCTCCAAAAATGGGAAGCGGCTGTCCTGCGGTTCGAGCGGGGACTGCAGGTCCGTGCCGTTATCGATGGAGTGCGACCAGGTGTAACTGGAGAGCAGCTCGAAGCCTTTGGAAACGCGTTTTTGTACGTTAACGGTGAGTGCGTGGTACCAGGAACTGGCATCGGAAAGTTGCGTGTCCACGCTGTTGAACGGAACTGGAACGCCGAAGCCAACCGGATAGCCGGCGAGGTGCGCGAGCTGCACCAGTCCTCCGTAGTTGACAGCGTTAGGCCCACCGAACGAGGGATTTGGTCCCGATGGGCGAAAGAAGTTGAAGACCGCGGGAGTCCCGACAAATGAGCCATTCAGAGGAGCTAACGGGCCGGGGCAATTTGCGAGTACTCCGAGAACGGAAGGCTGGAGCACACTCAGTGCGCAGAACCCTGGGTGGTTAGCGACGCTAGATTGGGGAACAACGACAGTGACGGGGTTGCTGACACTGAGGCCAGCAGCTGCTGCGTTAAACGCGTTTTGGTCGAGTAACTTTGGATCGGTGGAATTGACGTTCACTGGGCGATTCAAGTGGATGCCGCGCGTGTACTGGTAGCCGACGCTGATGGTCCAGGAGCCGGCGAGCTGACGCTCGATGGTCAGATTTCCCTGTTGCGCGTAGCCATATTTGAAATTTGCCGCCACGGGCAGAGTGAACGGAAGAATTGGCAGCGGGAAGCCTGCGGTCAAATAGTTTTGATTTGCAAAGAGCGAGTTTGCGGCGAGTGGATTGAAACGTTGCTGGTTCGGAAGATAGGCGAGGCTCAATGGAGCAAATGCCACATCGGCTGAGGCCGTGTTGAGCGCTCCCTGAAAGATCGAAGAACCGTTCAAGTTTCCTGGAGTATCAGAACCGGGCCCGCCGGAGCCGGCGCAATCTGGCGTGACGAGTCCGCAAGCCGAAGCTGTTCCTCCCGCGGAAAGCAATTGCACGGAGCGGCCACCGTCAGCGGTCACCGAGTCAAACGCAACTGCTAAAAGCGGATGGTCGTAGAACAGGCCGTAGCCCATGCGGATAACGGTTTTTCCGTTGCCGGCTGGATCCCAGGCCAGACCGAAGCGCGGGGCGACGTTGTTGTAATCGCGCGGAATGCCTTCGACAACGCCCAGAGCTTTTTCCGCGGCGGCGTTGACGGCGGTGGCAGGAGCGAACAGAGGCGTAATTTCCACGTCATAACGGACGCCGTAATTCAGAGTCAGCTTGCGGTTAATGCGCCAGGAATCCTGCGCGAAAAAGCCAAAGGGTAGATTGTCCAAGGGTTGGTTGGAATTGCCGATGCCCTGGATGTACGTCGTCGGAATTCCCAGGCCGTAGGCCTGCAAATTGCTGGCACCAGGGAGATTCAAGCCTGCGAACTCCGAGTTAAAAGTTGCGGCGGAAATTCCGCCGAAATTGACCACGCCGCCGAAATCCAGTTCAAAGATTTGCGCCTTCGCAGACCGCAGCTGAACCAGATTTACGTCCGCGCCAAATTTGAAAGTATGCTTGCCCCAGATTTTGGCGACGGTATCGGTAAACTCGGTGCGGCGTTCGATGCGGTCCACGGTCGAATATGGCTCACGGCCAAAATAAGCTACTCCCGGGATATTGACGCCGATTTGATCTCCACCAGGAAGCTGCGAGAAACCGAAATGCAAACCGCGCCGCGCATATTGGAAGCGGAAGGTATTTACGGATGTCGGGCTGGTCACCGTGTCGTGCTGGAAGGTGACATTGAGGTCGCGCGATTGATTGTAGCCAGCGCGACTGCCGGAGTTCTGACCGAAAACCTGGTTTTGCGAGGTGGAAGGAAGCCCGGTAACTAATGAAGGCGAAACGCCCAAACGAAGAAACGAATGATTATTGCTGTTCCAATTCTGATCCAATCGGAGCGACCATAGGCTGGTTTTCTCCTGCACAGGATAATTGCCGCGAATAGAGTTCAGAGGCACATAAGACGCGGGGAGAGGAACAGCTCCTGCAGCGACGAATGAGCCGCTGGGTCCAACGACAGCGCCGTGGCCCAGCGAAAAGTCCGAGCATGCGATGGAATTTACAGTTTGCGTGGACGGGCAGGAAACAGGAAAAGGGAATTCCTGGAAGAAAACCCCGGCCGGAGTGCTGACAGGATTTACCGGAGTAATCGTGCCTCCAGAGAGAGCAGTAACCAGAGCACCGGGATCCAAGCCATTCACCGCGACGCTGGAGGCCGAGCCCATCAAGACGGCGTAGTCTCGCGCAACCGCAACCTTACCTTGTCCCAAAAGTCCCAGCACAGCCGCGGACTGGTCCGACGTTAGCAGCAAGCCATTCAATGGACATCCACTTCCGCAATTAAACGGCGAGAGTCCAAAGTTGTTGATACCAATGCTGGAAAATCCCGTTTCTTCACGCTGGGTATATTCGTAGGAGCCGAAGAAAAATGTTTTGTCTTTCTTGATGGGGCCGCCAATGGTGAGGCCGGACTGTGTCCGTGTATAGGCTTGCTTGACGGGCTCAAGGTTCCCGGTGGCGGGATCAACCTGGCCGGAAAAAGCGTTGCGCGCCTGAAACGATTTGTTGCGGAAGTAGCCAAAGGCGTCGCCGTGAAACTCGTTTCCGCCGTTCTTAGTGATGATATTGATTACGCCGCCGGTGGCTCGTCCATATTCCGCGTTGTAGTTGCTGAGAATCATCTGGAATTCCTGCACGCCTTCTTGCGAAACCGTGGAGCGAATACCATTCACCGAATTATCCACGGCGTCTGCGCCATCTACGGTGACCATGTTCGAACGGGCGCGCGCGCCGCCGATATTAAGACCGCTATTCGGTGCGGGACCAATGGTGGGCGATACGTCGCGGGTAGTTTGGGAATTGGTCAGCGTGAAATTAATGTAGTTGCGGCCATTGATGGGCAGGTTGTCGATGCGGCGCTGATCGATGGTTTGCGATACTTCGGACTTAGTGGTCTCAACGGTGGCCGTTTCAGAGGTAACCGTGACGGTTTGCTGCACTCCGTGGAGTTGCAGCTTCGCATTGTAAATGGCGTCTTCACCTACCGTGACGACCATTTCTTCGGCGGTAAGGCTGCTGAAACCGGAGCCGCCATCCACTGTCATCCTGTAAATGCCGGGAGCCAGGCTGACGAACGTATAGCGTCCGTTGTCGTCAGCGGTGGTGGTGCGTTCCGCTCCCGTCGCCTTGTTGACCAAAGTGATTTTGGCGGACTTCACGCCCAAGCCTTGCGGATCGGTTACCGCACCGGAAAGAGTCGCAGTGTTACTCTGCGCGGAGGAGTGAACTGGATTTCCAAGAATCAGCACAAGCAAAACCGACAACGCGAACAGAAGCTGGTTGCGTTTCATCACTACCTCCGAATTTTTGACTAGCGAGCGAAGCACCGCTACCCCTAGCGGACGCGAGACGTAGGCCTCGCTTAAAACGGCTTGATACTACCGTACATTGCCACTGCAAACTACTCGGATTAGCAAAGCTCGCTTACTGTCAGTCAAGCCCGTGCCGCGGGATTTGCGAGCCATTGCGAGGTAAAGTTATCCTTGTGCGATCATCAGTTCAAGCGACAAGCGGCGTCAAAATGACGGCGACGCGAAATGTCGTGCTGCATTCTGCCGCGCCTACAAAGCTACAAAGAAAGACGGCGGGATGAACCGTGCCTGCGGCAGGCAGGCCGTCGCTGTATGGGGAGTGAAGAAGGGCGCACAAAAAAGGAGCTATAGTTCCTGGCGACGGGCAGGCTTCGATCGCGAGGAGCGTTTATAAGTGCTTTTGCACCAGTTTGCGGAGCTTGTCGCGGTCGTCGCTCTTCATGTGCACGAATTCGACGCCGTTGCCGTCGGGTCCGGCATTACGAACTACTGCAGTGAAGTGAATTTTCCTTAAGCCGGAGCGAACTTCGAGCTGAATGGTATCGCCGACATGCAACTTTTTAAGAGATTCGAGATAGGCTCCGCCAAGGCTGATGGACTTGACGCGTGCCATGGATGATTGGCCGCCTTCAATGTGCGCGCGCAGCGGCGATTCGAGCGGTATGCGAGTGTAGCGACGGGGAACGACAAAAGTTACTCCGGCCTGAGAACCATGTTCGTAAGCTGAACGCATTTGTGCCGAAGCTGGATGATCTTGCAAGAGAGCCAGAGCATCAGCGGCCACGGCGCGGACTCCAGCCGGTTCAGCGTAAGCCAATCCATCGCGCTTCTCGCAAATTTGGCGAAACAACCCAGCGGCCTCGGTAATGCGCATGCGGGCCAGTGCTTCGATGGCCTTTATGCGCACGAACTGGTCACGAAATAGTTCATGGCCGCCCGCTGCGATGTCCATCAACTGCGGAACCGCTGAAATCTCATGAGCGAGCCCGATGTGATCGATCATCATGGGCACAACCAGCGAATGCGCATCACCAAGCAACGCGGAAAAAATGAAGGCCGCTGAACGCGCCGAAGTCGCATTGGCCGGGCGAGAGATCTCGCTGACGGCCAAATCCTGCAGATTCCATTCCCAACTGGCGAGAGCCCGTGGCAGGGCGCGCAGCAATCTTTCCGGGTCTGTTACTGCGAGCAATTTGATCGCGGCGCTGACGCGCTGCCTGCGGGCTTCATACAAACGAGTTTCGAGGAGATTCAGCACCGGCACGCCAATGGTCCTTAGCAGGCGGGCCATCGCAGGTAGTAATTCTGTATTGTGAGGATCGGCAATCAGCAAGGTCAGGCGGTCCAGCAGTCTTTCGGGATCGCGCACCAGCAGCCGCGGCAGTGCCGGATCGAGGGCGCGATTGGCTAGCGCAGCGTCGACCAAAAGTAGAAAGCGGTCTTGCGCGATCAACCGGTGCGCCAGTGCATGCATATGATCGAACTGAGATTCGCGCGGCGGTTTTTCCAGTCCACACAGAATGCCTTCGAGACCTGCATAGTCGCCGCGTGTGACCGCGATGCGTCCCAGCACTTCCAAAAAAGCGGAGAGCAGCGCGGCGGTTTCGGGAACGGCTTCGTGCTCGAGTGCTCTGAGCGCGCAACGGTTCAGTTCTTCCGGCAATTGATTGGGCCAAAGCGATTCGATCACTGCCGACAGGTCTTTCAAGCCCGCGGCGACGGTGCGGCGCGCCGCGCGATCGGGGGTTTCCAAGCGGCGCGAGTAGTTCAAGAGGATGTTGCGTGCCTCGCGGCGAGGAGCGTCCGCGCCCGCATCGGCAAGCTGTAGCAATGCGGAACGGACAGCATTGACCGGGACAGACCATACTTCAGGTCCGCGGAGGACCGCAGATTTTTCGCGGGGCGGAAGCTCGAGCCAGAATCTCTCGGTGATCTTTTCGTAATGCGCGTCGTCGGCCCAAACCGAGGCTAACGAAGATAAATGTTGCGAAGAGTGCGGTCCGTTGTAAGCGCCCGCGGAAACCATTACCTTACCCAGCACGCGGAGATTTTTGGCGAAATCTTGAGGAGTGAGCGTTCCTTGCGTCAGTTCGGCGCTGAGCGATTCCAGGATGATCCGTTCCGAGAGCCGCACCAGGTACGGTTGCGGTTTTTCCGTGTCCTGCGGGCTATACTGCGAAATGGTATTTAGGAGCAGATGAACTGTTTCAGGCCTGGATTCCGCAAGTGCGCCGTGGATTGCGCGCGCCGCTTCCTCTGGAGAAAGGCCACGCGCGCTTTCCAGCGGCGGCGTAAGCCGCGCAATCAGCCGCAAAACATCAGAGAGACTTTCCGCAGTGGGCGCGGTGATGGGAGCGTCAACGTCTTCATTCGCGGAATTTCCGCCGAAAGCAACCAGCGCGGCGACGAGACTGGTCAACACCGTGTCCACTCTACGATCTGTTTGCGCGTTCACCAGGATACCTTCCACACCGTATTCCAGCAGCTTCGCGCTCCACCAGGAAGTGCGTTTGTTTGGTAATGGCTCTTTTGATTTTAGCAACGCCGCGCGGATCAGTTGTGTGAGCGTGTCGAGTTCGCCTATATGAAATTGTCGGAGCACGACTAACGTTTGGATACCGGCAAGCTGAAAATCGGCGGCCAGATGCCGCAGTTCGCCTTTGGGGTCAGGAAGCGGCGCTTCGCTCAACTTGGGCACGACCAAAGCGTCGCGCTCGACGCGAATTTCCAGGCCACCCATTTTCTGGACGAGTTGTTGCAGGGAATCGGACGTGGCTTCGAGGCTCTGCAGATTTTTCGGGTGGGTGTGGTGATACAAACGGCGAGTGTGGAGCAGAACCTGAAAATCTCGTAACGCGTGATAAACTTCGTGGATTCCCGTGCCGCCGGAGGTTGCGGCAAACGGAATTTCGGAAACCTGCGCCGGCGAGTTGGTCTTGTCAGCGCCGCTTGAGGCAGGCCGGTGCTCTGAAGCGCTCGGCGCTTCAAAAATTGTTCGATTTTGAAAAAAGCTCATTCAGTGCTCAGTCCGCGGGCCTGGACCCCTGTCAGCCACTTAGATCGACTGCTTGCTTTTGGGGAACAAGAACCCCTTCAGTTAAGCGCACGTCAGTGGCCTGTAGCGCTAAATGTAAGTATATAAGAATGAGTTAGTTCCAGTGTAGTACTAAAACTAACGCAGGAATTGCGGGTGAAAATGTTACGTTCCAGGTTAAATGCTACCTGATTCTCTGCAGATTTGGAAAAACGCTGACGGTTCCGCCGTCGCTTGCCTGGATGGCGCTGTGGGAAGCCTTATAACCATCCAACTTCAGCGCTATGTTGTGGATGCCAGAGCTAATCTCGACTCGGGCAGGGGTTCGTTGACCCGTGGCAATTCCGTCCACCCAAATTTCAGCGCCCGCCGGGGTCGATTCAACCTGAGCCCAAGCGACATGACCGTTTTTCGGATGAAGCGTGGCCTCGACTTTTGCTTGGCCGTCGTCGCGGACCTGCACAGAGCCAGAGTAGGCTTCATAGCCTGGAAGCCGCAGAACGATATTGTACTTGCCGGGTTTCAGCGGCAGAGACAGAGGAGTTTGGCTCGGTTGCTTGTCGCCGTTGAGGAAGACACCCGCTCCTGGGGGCTCTGACGTAACCAACAAGCCCTGTGCGATGGGCTGCGACTGAATAGGCTGAGGCTTTGACGAATCTTCACTGGATGCGGTGGAGTTGGCCGTGTCGTCGTACTGGATATCGTCAATGACTTGAATCCCAGAGGGCGCATTTCGCAGGAACTTGAGGAGTTCACTGTGCTCAGAAGGCCGCAATTTACCCGAGAGCACTAGTGTCATGCCAGAACCTTTAATGGAAAGTCGATCATGAAGGTCTCTTTGGTCCGCGATTTGCAATATTTGATTTTTGTATTCAGCGGCGGCTGGGGAAAGAGCATTGGAGCTAACAACCGTTGGACGCAGAGACGCGGGCTGAGCCGCCTTCGCTGGCGATGGAGCCGGATTAGCTGACGGCGAGACCTCGACTGGAACGTTTGAGGGAGGCGCTGATTCGGTGGTCGTACTCGTCACGGGGTTCGCCGCGGCAGACTCGGGAGCACTCGTTTCGGAGCTCGCTTCGGGGCTGCGACTTTGCTGGCGGGCTGCTTGAAAAACGGGACGGATTTTTTGTGCGCCGAAGACGATCACCGCCAGCAGAAAAATCGCGGCAAGCACGGTTGCAAGCACGTTGCCTTTGTTCGGCTCAGGCGCGGGTGTGACGGTTCCGGTGCGGCGAACCACCGGAGTCTGTGAGGGATTGGACGCGCGGGAGGCGAGCGAGCGAGATGTAGTGGCGAGTTGAGAGTTATCCGGATAGCCGCCCTGGGGCTGGTTGTTTTGCGACACGCCGACTGTCGGAAGCGTGGCGTTGGGGTTGAATGCGGAAGGCAATGACCGGTAATTGCGCAAATCCTCGAACAGTTCGCGACAGCTTTGGTAACGGGCGGCGGGCTCTTTGCCCAGCGACTTCATGATTATATCGTTCAGTCCGGGATGAATGGAGGAATCGATATCGCGCGGAGCGGTCGGCTCTTCATTCACAATTTTATAAATGACGGTGGTGATGTTCTGTCCGGGAAATGGTTTTTCGCCAGTGACCATTTCGTAGAGCACCACGCCGAGAGAAAAGATGTCGCTGCGGCCGTCGACCACTTTGCCCTTAATCTGTTCGGGCGACATGTAACTGGGAGTGCCGACGACGTGAGCGGTTTGCTGTACGGTGCCGAATTGCAGGATTTTTGCGGTACCGAAGTCGGTAACTTTTACGGTGTCGTCGGGGGTCAACATCAGATTGGCGGGCTTGATGTCGCGATGAACGATGTTGCGGTCGTGCGCGAATTGCAAGGCGCTGCAGGTTTGCTCCATGATTCGTAGGACGCGCGGAAGAGGGAACATCTGTCCAGCGTCCAACAGATTCTGCAGACTCTTGCCCTCGACCAGTTCCATGGTGATAAAGAAGAGGCCGTCTTCTTCGCCGGCGTCAAAAATAACCACGATATTCGGATGGGTAAGAAGTCCGGCGGCGCGCGCTTCGGTCTGGAATTTCGCGAGCAGTTCGGCGCGCGTGAGGCCAGTGCCTTCTTCGGAGAGGAGTAGGGTTTTGACGGCTACCGCTCGACCGATTACGGGGTCGGTTGCATGGTAGACCACACCCATGGCGCCACGGCCGAGTTCGCCGGAAATTTCGTAACGACCCGCTTTGCTGAGCGTTGGCATCTGCTGCAAGCGTGGGTGGAAAGTTCGCTGGTCGGCGACTTCTCGAACGACATAGACAACGTATCGGCCGCATTCTATGCGCCTACAACCGGCAACGTACACCCATCCGCCTACTTAGAAGCTAGCGGGCAAATTTTCATGCGGTCAATGCGTCTGGGGTACTACTGTAGCGGACTCGCCACGTAGACCGTGGCCGGGCTGAAACGGGGGGTTCGGGCCGCGACAGGTTACTCATTGCCATTTTGCGGCAGCGCAACTTTTCCGGCAGACGAGCGATAGACATAGGTGAAATATCCGGTGACCAGAATTACGCCCAGGGTCCACCAGATCAATCCGATTTTCAGGCCATAGCCGGCTGCCTGGGTGTTTTCGACGGTCAACGAGTACTCCGAATTACGGGCGGGGAGCACCATCGGGAAAATTCCAAACACTACGCTGAGGAGCATTCCCGTCAAATAGCATCCGGCAGCGAGAAAGCTCTTCCATTCGTCGGCGCGAGCCGTCGACCAGGGGACACCGACTAAGCCAGCCATGGCGATGAGCTGGAACACGTAGCCCCAAGGTGCGCTCCGAAAATGACGCGCAATTGCCGGTTGAACACGAAGACTTGCGATGGTTACTGCGATCGTTAGCGCGACGACCAGCCACCAATTCAGCCGAGCGATTCGAAGAGAGCGATCGCGCGTTCACCGGCAAACAAAACACTCAACTCGACTGGATACCTGGGAAGTTCAAGAAGGGCACGACCGTCTGGATGAAACTCAGCAACAAATCTACTCGGCAACCAAAAGACGTCTACGATAAGTTCACCGGCGATTTCGCATTCAATAAGACGACCGTCCCGGTCAAGCTGGCTCAAGTCGGCAGCAGTTTAGTTTCGCGTTCGCAGGCCAAGCGGATTTTGGCTCGGTTCGAACAATTTAAAACCGTTCAACTGGACTTTTCTGGCGTCGAGTGGGTCGGGCAAGCATTTGCTGATGAAATATTTCGGGTCTATAAAAACGCACACCCGGACGTTCAGATTGAAGTCGTAAATGCCAACGAGGATATCGGCAAAATGATTCAAGGCGCAAAGGCATAATCGCCGGGCCGCTGGAAATCGGGCCGCCGGTCGGTCGTTCCAGTCGTTGTCGCCCCTCTCGTCATCGCCGACGGCGGCGGCTTCGGCCTCTTAATCGGCATCATCATCAGCCTCGCCGCCGCAAAAGCACTGGGCAATACGGCGAGCCGAGAAATCGCTCAGGTCAAGAAGCGTCTGATGTCAGCAAACACGTCGAAGCAACCGCTGCGTTTCCTACCGCTGAATTCCTTAATGCCATCGTAAATTGCTTGGGCGTGCGGAGGAATCGAGCAAGGCTGCGGCGGCCAACAGCGGAGGAATCTATTTCTGAACGTGTCCACCCAGACTCCTTTCCATTTGTTTTATCCCCTGCAGCCGTAAACCGCTCGATGTCCGGCTCCTCATAACGTCGGAAGATTGGAATCGGCGGGGTTCGCGTTACCAATCGTTGACTCCCAGAATATCTCAAAGGCTGCGGTCGCGTAAGTCCCAGTAAATATTGCACTTATTTATCGGTTCTATTGGTGACAGAAATGCTCGACATTGGCAGGCGTCACTTCGGCGGCCTCGGATGTAGCCTCGAAATAATCCCGAGACCCATGACGGACTCGGAACCGGAATGGAGCACGAAATTGGCTCAAAACGTTCACTTCCACGGCGGCAATTTTCGTCTCAACGCAAGCAGCACCGGCAACTCTACAAATGTTGTTTCTGTATCAAACGAACAGCTATTCGTCCATTTGCAGGAGAAGGCTCGTTTAATCACTGACGTTGCTGAACGCAACGACATTGTCACACGGCTAGACAAGCTACAGAAGGCGCAGGCTCAGGCGAAATCTTGCAGCGTTTCCCCTGTTGAACCTCACGCAATACGGGCGGACGTTCAGTCTTGCGTCGCCGTATGACGCTCGCAATTGCGCCTTGGGGCGGGACACTTGACGACTTGCGGCGCGGGAACAATTTTCACCTTGGCGGCGGGCCGGGTCACAGGAGGCGGCATCGTGCAAGAAACAATCATCTTTAACGGAACAATCATCGGCGAGGGCCAGCGAGTGGAGTGCGAGGTTCGAGCAACCAAGACCACGCTCGACGGAGACTCACCAGTGTTTTCTAATTACAGGATTATGGAATCTGACCTAACGGATAGCTTGCCGGATGGCAATTACGAATTGCTGGTGAACCGCGAAAGAACTCGATTCAGCCGAGACGCCGGACGGTTTCTGTCACGCCCATATTAATTGGCTCCCGGCAGGGAGGGAGCAACCCTGTGGTAGGCATTCAAACAGTAGAATTCGACGTGGAGTCACTTCGCTTTAGGCTCCGTTGCATGGACAACGCGGAACTCCTCCGATTTGGTCTGGCCGCGACGGACGTTGAGCGCATTCGTCCTGCGGAGAAGAGTATTGTCGATTACGAATGCCCAATAGTTCGTTATATTTCTTGCGGAGGACGAGAAGAAATATCCATTCAGTTAAGGAAACGGTCCATACACCGTTGCCACGCCGGACCATGCGCTACCTTGTCGCCGACTGAAACATGACACGCCTCATGTCGGAGTACGGCGCGTAGGTCCCGCTTGGATGTTATTCTTTGTCTGTCCAATTCAATCGAAACCGGGCGGTCGTCGTCATCGAACGAAGTGATTCCGTCAGCGTTCTGGGAAGATAAATCGGTCCAACGGACCGAGACATATGGCAGTTTTGCGCCGAAACTCTCACGGTTGATTTGCTGATATCTCTCGTACAGGTTCACCTTGTGGACGGACTCACGAGAGTAAGCGTAGCGAGCGCCGAGAAGAATTATCACGGCGGCAACTGCGAAAACCATGATTTGCAAGAAGCGGCGCACCTCAAAAGGGTAGTCGGGGTGCCTTTCGGGCGGAATAGTACAGATGTTCTGTTCGAATGGCCAGCAAAGACCTCCGTCTTAATGGGCAGTGATTGCTTCGCGAGAGACAATCACTTCCGGCCCGAAAACTTTCATTTCAAATTCACGAGCAGGGGAGCCAAGCGGCGACGAAGAAACACACGCCGTTTCCGGAAATGTGCCCGGCCAACCATCCCGATGTCCGGTTATGCGGGCGGAAACTAGAGTCTCAATGTCCGGTGACGCGACTTACTAGAGCTGCGAACGTTTCTTTTGCTTCTTTCTATCGTCGGGAGCGTAGAGAAAGGCGTGATACCTTTAATCCGCGAAGTTGAAGAGCGGAGGTGGATTTAGCGTGACTCGCAAAACTTTTCTCGCGTGCGCCGCGCTGTTACTGACGTTATGGGCGATTACCACGCCTGCCGAAAAACCCTTGCCTACCGAAAATGGAGGTCAAGACCAAGCTCCGTACTCCGATTCAGTTGCAGGTTTGCAATCTCAGATGGATGAGTTGATTCACCTCATTAAATCTCCGGAACAACAAGCATTTATTTCTTCTCTCGACGAATTGGCAATCCCCAACTCGCGCGAGTGGTTTACAGCCCATTTTCCGGCTTACGCCGTCGA